>WLWI01004558.1_pt1 | contig 11700 bp, 7 predicted proteins | sample 6701501 | NCBI WGS metagenome assembly WLWI01 (sample SAMN12718690, study PRJNA515312) | sponge metagenome | isolation source: marine sponge | host: Mycale hentscheli | place: New Zealand: South Island, Marlborough, Capsize Point | collected 2014-11-01
CTTGACTTTCTTTTTAATTATCAGGTATATTTTAGGCATAAAAAGGCAACCTAAAGTTGTAGTTGCACTTAATACAATGGCTATTATCAGGGAACTTGTGTGGTAAGTTGTACTGAGGTGGTTGGTAGCGAAGTATGTAGGGATAAAAGCTATCCAGATGATGATGATCGTATACAGAGTGACATTGATATACCTAGCTTCATTGAAGTTTTCTGGGATCTTTCTTGCTAAAAATGCAAAGTAGGTGCTCAAAATGAGCAGAAGTAAATTGTACCCGAGAGAGACGATCAATCCAATGTTGGAGGATTCATTGCATCGGAGTTCCGTGATACTGCCTTTAGAAGCGTACACAATATCAGGATGCTGTATGACTAGCCACAGAATAGCAATTATTACTTGAATAGATAGCAATATAAAAGTAATTATCACCTGACTGGCTGGATTTATAAATTTCGGCACAGTCTGTATTTTGTCAGGAGCTCTGTTAAATATACGATGAAGTCTGTTTGTTTTCACAAGAAGTGGACTGAAGCAGATGGCAAAGCTGAAGCCTATAGCAAATCTACGAATTGCACAAATCACTGGCGATGGTTTACCAATAAAGAAGAACGGAAGTATGTAACAAAGCAATAAGCCAACCAATAGTATGGCACTCAGTTCTCGACTACTTGCCTTGACAATAGTATTATTGTAAAACACAATATAGATTACCATGATGGACATTGTTGTAATCATTCCAACACACGTGCAGAACAGAATTACTATAGCCCAAGGATGTGACCAATTAAGATAAGTCACTTGGTTTTTAATGCAATCACTCCTGTTAGCATTGGGCGAGTATCCCAGATCACATTTAGAACAAGCTTCTCCGATACTGACTGTGTTCTCTCCTGGACATTCTGTGCATGTCCAGCAACATTCACTTTGGCCAGAGACTTGAACTCTGTAAAATCCATTTTTACACTGTTGGCTACAGATAGACTTCGGAAAAGGTTTTTTCCTGCCATGCCATTCTACTCTTTCAGTGATAGCCAAGTGTGTATCAGTGGTCCATGTTCCAACAGAAATATATTCATATGTGCCATCAGATTGTGCTTGGAGATTTTTTACAGTATAATAACTTTTGTCATTACCATTTTCATCGAAGGAAACACTGTCAGAAGTAAGACCTGGAAAGGATAAGTTTTTCAAAAGGTAATCTCTTATCATGCTTCCATTCACAGCAGTACCAGTTAAATGACTGACCATTATTTCAGAACACAATACGCTATTGTTGCAGTGTGTCTGTATTAGTCCATGAATGGCATAGGCAAAGGCATAAACTGCATCTATAATAGAAGAAATTTCGTTCTTTTGCTGGTACTCGGGACGTGAACGATCGCCACATGTGTCTCTACTGAAACTACAATTTTGTGCATGCTCCAAATATTCTCTAAACAGTGAGCGATTAATCGCATTGCTTTCTGTTAATGAAGTAAAATGTTCTTGAAATTCTTGTGATCCTTTTACAGTTATTTCCATTCGAATCATGCCATGAAGGAGGTAATGGTATTTGCTGTCGATACGCAGTGCTTCGCATCCAACCCAATTCAAATACTTCAATGGAGTGTCTGGATTGTGAACCAAAAGCCTCTCTATTGCTTTCATTATTCCCAAGGTTTGTCTTTTATAGCCATATAGAAGTGCCACAGAAGCATTATTCACCCATGGTGCATTCATTTGGGCAACCACTTTGTCAAACAAACCATCACTTTCATTCCCAGCTGGAATTGATATCTTAACTGCGATACAAGTTCTGTTCCCTTTGCTACGAATATTTTTTAATATAACTTCCATTCCGCTAGTGCCAAAAATATCGTCAGAATGCAGAGCAATAATATAGGACCATTTGAAATGAGCAACTGCGTCAGCCATTGCACGCGACAAATACGAGTCTGATGGTAATGTACGGAAGAAGAAATCATACTGGACTCTGTCACTGAGTAGACTTGCACTTGATCCATAACTGATTTGTGGAATCTGAAACAATCTGAATAAGCTAGCAACTGCTCGAGATACTTCACTATAAAAACCAGCTCCTACTATGCCAGAGACTGCTATTCCACCAGTGCCTTCCTGCATGGAAGGATTGTGCACATAACTTAAGCTCTGTTCCAGAGCTTGATTAGGAATGGAGCAAGTGTCCCTTATGTCATACGCCAAGGTAATATTTGGTAGAAGAGTAGAATTTGCATTAATTTTGCCAATAGCAAACCTCATAGCTTCGACTGCAGCTACTGCACTGGTACTTACATGGCCACAGGCACCATTTATATTCTCACTCAATGGAAATAAACCTCCTAAAAGAATAGTTTGACTATCAGGAGGATTCTGGTAATATGAAAAAGGAGGTTTTTGAGAACAGACAACTGTTATAGTTGCTGTTAACAAAAATAAGTATAGCACATCAGCCATTCTTTTATTTCGCAAAAGCAGAATTTTGTCGTGACTAGTGTTACCAGCTATTTTTAAGGCATGCTAGTGTCCTTGTTATGGAAAGGAAATTGAAACTGAAAGCTTCCAACATGTTCCCAAATATTGAAAAACATCTTTAAAAAAAACGACAGCAAATGACAAAAATGTAATTATCAACCACAAAATGAAATACTACAGAAGAACCTCTGAACTGAACAACTTACGAACAAGCTTTCAATCATAAATCAGAGGTTGTTTGCTTTTAGAGGTGATAAGCAATACATTTTATATTGGAGGCCACAAGCAAAATGTTTCCTAAATAGAGGTGATTTACTCATTAGAGAGTTTGCAAAGGTTCCAGTTGTAATAGTTAGCTAAAGGAAGAAGGAATAACAACTGAAGAGTTGTAGCACATTTCTATATTCATACTGAGCCTTGCTAATCTCTATATGGATGTTGGCTTTAAAAGTACCAATGAAAAAATATTCTGCTGATGTAGAATGACCATTGTGTGTACAACGTGTGTATTCATGAAAAATTCATGAGCTGAGACCGGTTGGTAAAGTGCTGCCTCGAACTGAATGGTTAAAGTGCATTATATTCGGTAGAAAGCAATTAAGGAAATTAAGGCGATTGGAAACAATGACTAATTGTAGCTAAAAGCAGGTGATGTCAGGGAGGAACAAATGGAGAAGGCAATAGCTTCACAAAGCTTAAGTTCACATTCATGAATAGAAGGACAGAGAGCCTGAGAAGCAGGAGTTAGACAATGGAAGAGAAGGGAATCCATGACTCGAGCAGAAAGAGCCGAATAATAGAGGAAAGGTTTAGAAGAGCTGAGATGACTTAGGAAGAGAGAGTGAAATTATGTAACTATATCAAGTAGGTAATGGATACAAAAAGTTTATCCCTGCACATTCCTAATTTTCAAAAACATCAAGCACCACTGTGTGGCAGATACTTGCTAATATAATAGTACCTCCAATTATGTTACCCCAAGATAATTGCAAAATAAAAAAAGTAAGCTGAGACTCACATTTGAAAGTATTTTTAGCCTAACATTTACAGATAATGAAACTGTTGAACATACTTGATAGATGCATGTAAATATCCCCACTAAGCGAAATATTCTGCTCAATATATTTTGATAACAATAATCATTGAACACACAGACACATACTGAAGAAAAAAAATTAAAAGATTCAAATTAACAATACTTGACTTCAACTTTCAATGAATTGACTGTTTTGTAATCTTTGATTGGGAAGTCTACATAAAACAAACAAACAATTGCTATAAGGAGCTTAGTTCACTTACGCAAATAATGACAAATCAAGAATCCAACTAAAAACTAATGGGAAAATCTCCAGGGCTGTAACAGTTTTATTAGTATTTACTGTAACTAATTCAAGCATTTTAATGTGGGTAGGTAAACGTGTCGTATTGAGCTTTACTGCTGTAGGCAATACTGATATGTGCAAAACTGCATTCACATGGTTGAAACAGTAAACAAAAGGTTGGACTTCAAATGTTTACATTCAAAGCTAGCCAGCTCATCAATTTCATTCCTATATCACATGATAATAAGCCCTATGTACATTCTGTATAATAAACATTGAAAATGTAAGCATTAAAAAATGTAAGCATTTAGGCTTGACCTATGTAAATGTAAACAACAAGAAAGTCACTGTGCTATTGCTCTAACATCCCTAATAAATGTATTTATTAACCCTCAGCGTGCATGCGCAAGAGGGTTATAGTACTCAGTCTCAGTGACCTCCCAAAAATAGTAAAAGGCATCAAAATTTTGTAGTGAACAATTTAAGTCCCTTTAATGTGCCAGAATAGTTTGTTTGGACCTGTAATAGTTTAGCTTTGCATAATATTCTCAATGGCTTACTGGAGTGCTTGGAATTTACCATTGAAACTACTGGTAAAGTGAGTGTCTCATGCATGTTCAGCTTCGACAGCATTAACATCTACCATTTCATTGCATGAGTTACATATTGACTTGCATGAGCTATATATCGATATATTCATATTGATACTACGCCAATAAATTATTATTTTGGTTTTGTAATAGCAAGTTAGTGTATAGTAATGCTGCGGGTTCGCACCCTTGGTGCTTTATTACTGTTTGTAGTGTGTTTCAGTACAATTAGTGAGTGAGCTAATTTTGATACTTGGAAACAAAATTTTATATAAGTTATAAATCAAGCACATTTATATGTTCATCCAGATTCTCAATACAATCATTCACTTTTTGTATGTCGAAGAAAGAGTTTGCTCTAAGCACCAAATAAATGACTAATTCGTAGTGGAGTATTATGATGGTTAAGGCGGAAACTTAACCGAGGTTAATGACGTACACAAAGGGGAGGGATAGGCGCATGGGCTAAGTACTAAGCCGCAGCGTGGGTACTTGCCAGCTAACAGAGAAATGGTAGTGAAGCTCCCACCCACATCCTCATACCATCAAGGGGAGGAGAGGAAATCTATTAAGGTAATGAGGAGAAATCACATAATCCAGGGAGTGAGATTAACAACCTCACTCACTGTGAAGGGGCCTGGGATGGGCAGAGTGAAACCCCACTATTACCCCCAAGCGGAGCAGGATTAATAGGATGAGGGAGTATGGATATGGGCGGGGGCCCCATCCTAAGACCCAACCTGCCAAATTGGGGAAAGTCCTGAAGGACCAGTCATTAACTTTGTATTACATCAATAAGACGTATTATTATTAAGACATTTAACCCTAGTTTGAAGCCAGAGTGTAGTGTTCAACAGCATGCTGAAGAAAAGTAGATTAGTCTTTTTGCGGCTCTCTAAGATACTTGTCCGCTAGGCTGAAAAAGATAATAAAAAAAAATTCGAGCACTTAGGTCCTTCATGAGCCAGTTTTTCCAGGCATGAAAGTCTACCCAATGGCCATTAAATGCATATCCTATAATATTATGCGACTAATATGTTACACATGTGTCCATGTGCATTTTTATATATACCATTTGCTTGGATTTGTACATCTCTGATAGCATCATGCTCTGCTTTGCTTGCTCACAAATAATAACAACAACAGCCACATTATTAATTATTATATTTATAAATGAGACTCACTTGGTATTTTGTAAGGACTTTGTTTTTGGATTTTTCTTGTTCCAAAGCAACATTCAAAGACTCAATCTATTCATATAATTAAAGATGTTTAGCTACAAAATTAGGGCAGTAGCCTAAGTAGTAGCTATTACACAGCCCTCCATACCAGTATATTGAAACATTCAAGTGGTGTCCGAATCATTTTGCTTATACTCACCTCAAGTGTTAAGTCATCCTTTAATACTGATAAATCATTAACTTGCTTTACCAAATCAGCCTTTTCAGAAACTATCATATAGAACCACAAAAGATATTGTAAAACACAAATCATTTATTATGATTAGCTTACATTCTCCCTGGCTCATGATTGTACAAAGAGATTGATTTCTTTCTTTAACTTCCTTTAAAGCTTCCTGCATTAAACATTATATAAATATCTATGTAGTGAAATGAATTGGCAACCATAATAAGAGTGCAATTACAGATCAGAAAATATATTTACATATCACATCCATCTGATGTTTCCCCTCCCATGCTGGAACTTCAAGTAATAAAGCATTTAAAATATCCTGCCTTTTTGAGTACTTTCATACTAAACACAAAGAAAACTATTCACCATAAATGGTAGTGATGTCAAATCAGGCATTCGAATGTTATGCCTTACTGGACTTAATCATTCCTAAATACACTTTTTACTCACTTTTTTTGCATTTTTTTTTTTGCAAGCAAAACAGAGGACATTATTTAATGAGCATGATTATATAATTTGATGATCATTAAGGAGTGATTAAATGGTGGGTTTGAGTGCAATCTGTAGGGCAAGTACCATTCAAATTGGACAAATAATTAGTATTTTCTTGAATCATCAGCACGTGCCTATTCTCTTTTCAGGGGTAGCAAATTATTCTAGACGCAAGTTAAACAAGGGCGCAAGTTAAACAAGGGCGCAAGTCAATAACTTTGCCAACCAGTGAACTAAACACACCAGTGAACTAAACACACCAGTGCACGAGTGGATTTCTGGATGTACACAATATTTAAACTTAAAAAAAGCCCAGCAGCTCTCAGCTCAACAACAAAGTGGTGAGAAAGTTTTAGCATCAGCAATAGTTATCTAGCAGTACAGATAAGCCAATATGTTTTAGCAAGATAATCTTAAAGTTGGAACATGTTACACAAATTTGGATCAAATACTTTCACAAAATACCAAAGAGAGACGTGTACTTAAGTTATTTATCAATGATAGTCAAACTCAGCATGACACTAAGCAAAATGAGTCTTCTCACCATACTGTTCTAGAGGCTGGCAATTTCACTGTTGGCTTACTGGTGTTCAGGGTGTGGTAATCATTAAAAAAACAGCACCCTATTCGAAATGTGCGTGTTTGAAATCAACGCTTTGTATGCAGCCTGTTTAAGGGATTCAAGGTTCATGACTTATTACTATGCATTGTCTGTTGTAATTCTTGTTCAAATGTATTCTTCTACATGTTCTTTACAATTTCCTCAGTGAGCAATAACATATTATCAGCAATTGATAATCACCTTAAGAGCAACATTTTCTTTCTTCAACTTCAAGATTATCTTATCTCTTTTTTCTAACTTGTCTTCTAATTGAGCAAGTCGAGGTATCATGGACTGGTCTTCTTCTGAGAGAGACTACATGGCACACATAGTAAAACATATTTTATAAATCTATAATGTCAAAAAAATAAAAAAAGAATTTTATACTGACTACATAAACCCCATCAGAATTCAAGAACTCACTCCTTAGTGGCTTTAAAACAAAATAACAACAACATACACTAGCACCCTTAGTTTGAAGCACTTTATCTCTCTGCAGTGTCTTGAAAATTTCAGTTTCAACATCTTCCAGAAGAGAGGTAACAAGATCTTCATCCTGCACCATAGTTAAAAGGGAAAAAAAAACAACAACAGTAAATTGTTGTGAGCACTACTAATGTAAGTAGCTGAGCACTAGTGCCAAAATCCAATTTTCTAACTGAGATTCCTGAAGCAAATCAAATAGACTTAATAGCACGATGCTAGTATTATAAAGCAACAGAACATTAGTTATTCAAAACTATACTGTGAAGTCAAATAGATTTTAAAGTCCACTAACAACGTAAGAATGACACAAGAGAGAAATTTTAAAATCCTGCCATCACATACATCATGTACTGATTATAGCGAACAGTCATAATAACAATTAACTAAATGTAACTGAGAGAATGGGCTTATAGATCAACAGAGTCCAAACATTTAGCAGTATTCAACATGAAACATACCCTTTATATGGGCACAACCAAATTGCTTAGAGATATATTTAATTATAAAGATTTTATCCCTTGTAAAATAGAGTGATGTCCAGTAAATTGTCCATCCCATCCCACTGTCCCATGGGATGTCTCCTTGTCCCTCTTCCTGATACCTAAATGTCCTACTGTTCATCCCATCTCGCTGTACCATGGGTCCGTGAAATAAATTTCGTATAACGTTTTGTACTGATAGTGAGTGATTTTTATTAATATTTGTATCATCAACATAATTTGTAACCTTGTCTGCAATTACCCTTTCTTGCGTATTAAACCTAGCATGAAACCTCTTTTGCTCCACTCAGTCAGTTTGTCAAAGTGTGTCATCATGCCTTCGGCCCTCTGCTGATCAGACGCTAATCACACCATGCGCTTCACATGTGCGCTCTAATTTAACTCTAAGTGTTCATTATGATGATACTTTCATGGGATCGTGGAATGGAATGAACAGTGGGAGCATGTGTAAGGAGGGACAGGTGGAAATCCCATATATGAGATGGGATGGAGAGTAGGACACACATACATCTGTAAGAGGGACAGGTGGACATCCCATGGAATGTCCCACTGTACCATGGGACTGTGGGATGGGATGGACAATTTCTGGACACCTATGGTAAAGTATGGTTTATAAACCATAATTATGTGTGCACAAAGACTAGTATTTTAATTACGTCTAAACAACACAGTGCAAGAAAATTTAGCAATAAGCTATTTCATAATAAAACAAAACAGTTTGCTTGATCTCAAAATCTGTATTCTCAATTACAATTCTACCATAATCAAAATTAATCATTTTCAAAATGGATTAGCTGTTTTCAAAAGCACCAAATTGAAAATTGTAGTAAATCACAAAAATAACATTAAGATGTAAACAAGTCATGGTCATACTGTTGATCAAACATACGATTCACCTTTGGTAGTAATAAATTTCATCTAAATTCCAAGTAACTACTCTGCCACTTATACTAAATTAAGACTTATCTTTGGGGGGAACTGATAGTTGACTGCTATGATGGTTCCAAATGAATAGTGACTAGGTCCCAGAAAATATGTTCTCTCTCACCAGTGAGGATGACAATCTTTCCGGTTAGCAAATAGTTTAATAACGTAATGTCTGAACCCATCATATCGAACTTGGCACAGCCTTATCAAACTCACTTAGTGCACAACATTAGTTACATTAGAGTCCAATTGGACAACAAATGTAATGAACAAGACCTTTCCTTAGAAGACATATAGTACACAGGGGGAACACTTCCTCACACAGACAGTTGCTCAACAAACACGAACAACCAAAACTATTTAAAGCTGCAGCAGGCAGTCACATTTAACAGAGACCATGAACACGTCTTCATTCATTTGCAGCAATCCTAGTGAAAACATCATTACGAGTGAAGAATGGACAGTTCCTGAAGATCAAAAGACCTATGGCAAAATTACGGCAGGCTTTGTGCTATGTTACTTAATTCTAGGACTACCCTGGAATGCTTTAGTAGTGATCACAATTGTGTGGAAGAGACTTTTTGAACAGCCTACCATCTTGCTGCTGTTAAACTTCGTACTAAATGACATCATAATGTTACTATATCCAGTCCCAGTGATAGCAACCACCGGTATTCTGTCTAACTACAACATGGGAGAGTCAGATTCTATTCGATGCACAGTTTGTCAAACTGGATTAATCCCAATCATTTTAATGATGAATTCTCTCTTCACGATAGCGCTAATGACTATTGATAGATTTTTATACATCTATAAGCCATTTCTATATGAAGAAAAAGCCAAGAAAAAGAGTACCATGATAGCAATACTAGTGCTTCTGTTGACCACATTTTGCTTATGCCTCACAATAGGCTTGTTATCACTTGTCCCACCAGCAAAAATGCACTTTCAACCTATTCTACTGAACTGTGCCTTAAACTTCAACAATGACTGGTATATGATACTACTGATAGTAACAGCAAGCATAGCTCTAATTATTATAGTATTCTTTAATGTTTGGGTTGCATATATTGTTCTACAAACTATCCGGAAAGTATACAAGCCAACTCAAACTAGTGAAAGTGATCAAAACGAAAACAGCATTGAATTGAACAAAAGCTTCAAGAAAAAACGGCAAACTAAACAACTACATCTATTTCGTGTTTTTGGTGGACTAATAGCATCTAATCTTATAACCTGGCTTCCAATGATAATTCTAGTTGTAGTAAACTTAATTATTGGTTCAGAGAATATACATCCAGCAATATTTACAGCAACACATGTGCTGTTCCTAAGTCAGATAGCAGTACATCCTATCCTAGAAACTATATTAATTGCTGATGTGAGGGAACCTATGAAACAAATTGCCACTTTTGGATTAATGAAGAGAAAGAGAAAATGCAATTCTTACACTGAAGAAGAAACGAAATATCAATGCTGTATCAAAGTAATAAATTCACTATTACCTCGAAGTCGTTCTAGCCATACAATGAGCACTAATGTTAGTGACAATGGACACTCAGCCATGTAATCTATCTGTCAATCATCATCATAATAATAAATAAACTATATGCAATTGCAAGTTTAAGAAATATGCCACATTAAAAAACTGATAAGTATTCTATTACTAAAGCAGCTGTGTAGAGCTTTACAAGAAACAACAACAACAACAAAACAGAACTGTTATTACCACAATAAACAAAACAATTAAAATTCACTTACAGTAAAAGTTAATTTAATTTTATACACACCTGCACTGACTGTACTTGTAGATTTCGATCATGTTTGACTGTAGTATCTACAAAATATAATAGAATGCATAATAATTCTTATAACTCTAATGCTTGTATTTTGACTCTTTCTAAAAATGACAAAAACTAGCTGCCAGGCAAACACATACTTGATTTACTTGTGCACGATAAATAGCACCTCACTTTTTTACACAAATATATGTGCATCATAAATAGTGATGCGCTTCAGCACAGATGGCGAGTGAGCTGGTCTAACTGAAATTTTAATTTGAATGCTAACTACTAATAATATTTGTTTGTTAGTTAAATGTTTTTATAGTTAATCTGTGCTACAAAACATTGTTACACACATTCACACTTGTGCACTAGATTATCAGCACAAGACTTACATTGAGTCCTTTCTTCGTGACTTGATTATTGGACAATGGAATTTCAAGAAGTAAACCAGTAAATTTCCTCGGATTATAAGGGTAAGGATCGCTAAACCAAAGAGGCGCTTAGCTATGACAAACAGCGTATTAACCAAGATAACTTACCACAGCCACTAATAGAATAGAAAATGAACTCCGTTAAGTTTGTAAGACCTGCCTCTATAGCTCCTTGCTGCTTTTTTTTTTTCCTGGCATTATTTCGAAGTCTTTTCTTCGGAACTTCTTGTGCCCACGGTAAAGTTAACGTTTTAAAGTAGCCTTGAGGGAGGAGGAGCACACACTCGTTTGTAAGTGGCTCACTTTGCTTACTGAATAAAAAAAAAGCAGTGAAGTACTAACTTTTTTTAGAGAGAAGCATATCTCACGCTGAAAACCCTGTCATTCTTCTACTTCTCTTCCGTTTTCTAGGATATTGTGCTACTTATTTGATCTTATGACGTGTGCTAAAGAACTACCCCACCATAGCTTGTAATTGAATTGTATAAGATGAAAATTTCCTGTAAATGTAATTACAAAGTATAGTATAATTATGTATAATGAAAGATTATTGGCTAAACACATGGGGTTTGACCACGCGCTCCTGATGGTATAATGGTCAAAATGTACATTCAAATAATACTTTTTCCTGAGGATGAGAATACAAGGATTAAGATCATGTTGCACACAGGAATTCTAA
>WLWI01004560.1_pt1 | contig 11699 bp, 8 predicted proteins | sample 6701501 | NCBI WGS metagenome assembly WLWI01 (sample SAMN12718690, study PRJNA515312) | sponge metagenome | isolation source: marine sponge | host: Mycale hentscheli | place: New Zealand: South Island, Marlborough, Capsize Point | collected 2014-11-01
TACACCTCCGAGACCGCAGAAACCTGTTAACCCGACTCAGCCCACTGGAAATAGTAAGTTCTTGTATGCATGACTTTATATTAACAATTTGTCAATTAGAATAACTGGAAATGTATGCAACTACAACACACTTCATCCTCTTGTCATAATTTATACGGTCAATTTCTACTTAATTAACCTTCAGCGTGCATGCACCAGAGGGTTATAGTAGTTGTCCTATCTGTTTGTCTATCTGTTTGTCTGTCTGTCTGTCTGTCATGCGCTCTGATTTTCAAGATTGCTGACAATTAACCGTAGCTTTAGGTATATACTTACTCCGGACGAAGATATAAGACCTTTCATTGTTCAACTTTTATGAATTTCGGGCTTATTGTTGAGAAAATGGGAAGCTCTCAGGTCCGCAAAAGTACCGGCGTTTGGGGGTAAGGCCCCTAGCATCACGTCTTAATCACGTGAGCAAATAATTTCTTGTAGCCCGTGGTGTAGTTTGCTTTACGCTCATGGAAGTTAACAGAGTTGAAAGAAGTGAAGTTTCCGCGTTGAAAATGTATACCGGTGAGTGTCTCCTGCTAGGTGAGCTTATTCTCTTATGAAGACAGCGTTTCCATGTACCATTTTCATTGTTCGAGCTATATTGTTTGTTCTTTTGGTCTGAGATTATATTGTAATAGCTAGGTAGCGCTTAGTAGCAGCGCTAAGGGTTACTTATGTGAATTTTTTTTTTGTGTGTGTGTGTGTTTTGTTTTTTGTTTTGGAGGAGAGAAGAAATAGTTTTGGGTTTGCAGTGATAAAAAGGAACTCGCATTAGGCTGGCTTGTTTGAGATTTAAGCACACCAACTTGTTCTAATTACTGACTACATATCCATTGAATTTTAACAGGATGTTTGAAGACCGTAGACATGGCATTGATACTGGATCGGTCTAAAAGTATTGGAAAGTACAGCTTTCAAGACGCTCTCACATTCCTTCAAAATCTGGTGTCCCAGTTTGACCTGCAGAATGGAGCCGCTAGAATTGGCTTAGTGGCTTACTCCGATCAAGCTTCAATAGAGTTTGATTTGGATGACCACAAAAGTTTAAGTTCATTGAAGAATGCCATAAAAAGTGTTCCTTACGTTAATACTAGATTTACTAACACTCCAGCAGGTCTGGAGAAAGCCAGGTATATATTGACACCAAGCAACCGTCATGGAGCAAGATCTGGTCGTGTTCCAAAGATAGCCATTCTACTGACAGGTGAAAACTAAAAGTATAATAATTATGGCTATACATTCATGCAATAGAAGTATATTATTATTATTATTAATATTAATATTATTATTAATATTATTATTGTTATTATTATTATTATTGTTATTATTATTAATATTATTATTAATGTTATTATTATTTTGTTATTATTATTATTATTATTATTATTACTAATAATTAGTAATTATTATTATTACTGTTATTATTGCTGCTAACATTATCATTTTATAGATGGTAAATCTAACAGAGGTAATCTTAATTCAGCAGTACTTAATATGCAAAGAAGCAATATTAAGGTACTAGCTATTGGAGTTGGTCATGGTATCAAATACAGTGAACTGAAGATGATCACTGGGCATTCTTCCAGCTATGTGTTCCCAGTTCAATATTACAGTGGATTGAACAGAATCTTGGACCAATTAATACAGAAATCTTGCCCACGTAAGTGTAGAATATCATTTTCTATAGTTTCAGTTTATGTGAAGGATACAACGGAACTTCTGATAGTGGACTTTCTCACTATAAAAATAATCTCTACTTAGTAAATTTTCCACTTGTCCCCTCCTTTGTATTGTATAATTATCAACTCTTCAAGCAAAAAACCCTCTTACTTGTGAACTAAAATCCTGGTCCCAGATTCTTCTCAGTTTGTAGAATTTACTGTAATACTTATGTTATAGAATACACTTCTCCTTTTATATTCTAAAATAGAGCAAAATGCAATATTTGAAGAGCATTCTGAATGGGGAGACATGTGGTCTCAACTTGTCTCTAACGAGAAAGTTCCAGAAGATGAAGAAAGTGAAGCAATACAGGAGTATCAAGATTCACTGGATTACTTGGGTATTAAAGAGGATGAGTGAAAGAAATGATACAAGTTATGAAAATAGAATGAACAGAGACATCTATAGCTATTTAGTGGACTTTAGCATAAGTTATATTGCATATTGTAGTGTTATGTATTAGTTAATGTAGCAATACAAATATGGCATTTCAAACAGCAGAATTCTATGCATACTATATGGAATAACACTGACTAGAAGAATATAGCACTAATTTCAGCAGTAAATGCGCTAGCTAGAATTCTTATTAGGCCCTATATTTACGCTATTCTTCTTCTAATTTTTTTATTCTTTTTTCAATAAATAAGTATACCTATTTTGCTCCAAGGAATTAACAATACATAGGAGGGGGCAATCGAACAAGGACTCAGTTGTATTGTAATATTACTGATAGCTCAAAGTAATTCTTTCAATATGTCTGTTGCACTGAGCTAATCAGCAGAAATTGGAAAGTATAGTAGATACTGAGGGGGATTTCGGTTAGACTGGCCCAACAGCAGAAATGAGTGGACTTTGTACACACTGAAGGTCCTAAAATAATAATACATTGACAATTTTAAGTTCAGGACTAAAAAATTTCAAAATAATTATTTGAATGTGACTTTTGCGCTGAGCAAATCAGCAGAAATTGGAAAGTGTAGGAGATACTGACAGAGATTTCAGAGTTGAATTATCAACTAGTTCGGCAAAACAAGTGGCTCTCAAAGTTTGCATCAGAGTAAACATATTTTTTCTTTTTACATAAAAATATTCTTCATATAGTCAGCTTCTCAAAACCACTTGCTGGCTTTCTGTCAGCATTGGGGAAATCAAAATACTAGTAATAGTATTTCCACTGAATTTAGTAGCAAGAGTAATACCTTACAGTCTGGTCCGTAGTGTATTGAACTGTTTCTCACTGTTTAGCATCCAATAATATTCATAAAACCACCGTTTGCCATTTACACGATGAAATCGCAAATTTTTTATTTAATTTTATTTATGCAAAAATTAATTAACCTTGTAGTCATGATTGCTCATACCCCCCTCCCCAACCTTTACCCTTCGTAACCATTTCTGGATATAGGGGAATTGTTATTGCACAAGAGACTCCCTTCCAGCCAATAGTGAGTACCAGGTCCTGCATCCCACCTGCTATCACATCCTCGCTAGCCCCTACCAGCACATTCCTTATCAATTCCTTCTAGCACATCCTCACTAGCTACTGCTAGCACATCCCCTACCAATCTCTGCTAGCATATCCTCGCTAGCCCCTACCAGCACATTTCTTATCAATTCCTTCTAGCACATCCTCACTAGCCCCTGCTACCACATCCCCTACCAATCCCTACTAGCATATCCTCGCTAGCCCCTGCCAGCACATTCCTTACCAATCCCTGCTAGCATATCCTCACTAGCCCCTGCCAGCACATTCCTTACCAATCCCTGCAAGTACATCCTCACTAGCCTCTGCTCATAGCTACTGCTTTCCTCCGTACTTGATACTTCACCTCACCTGCAGAATGCCCCTTAGATCATGAACTTCCTGATTCCTTAATTGTTTTGGGGAGTGTATGTTTGCAACATCCTCAAACCCACCTTTACAGATACCTAGGTAGATCCGGACCTGGCCCTTGCTACACAATGCATGTAGCTAGAAGAGAAGTGCAATGGCCCCTGCGCTATCACACTACAAATAGTGGAGTTAATGTCAGGTATGCATTCTGTATCTGTTTACACACCCCTACTGACAAATAATTATTCTAATAATACTTATGCCACACACATGACCACACGTTTAAGTCCTGTTTGCATTTTGAAATCCTAGTTTCTATTTATACCTCCATACTGTTAGATAATCTCCAATTATACTAACCACCAATAATAACAGCCTTAGGAGTGGGTGGGAGGGGCAAAAATTGCTGCACATGCCTACGACTCTCATACTCTTACCATTTTAACTCACCGCATGGAAACTAGTAGTCTTGACCAGGTGCTAGAGATAAGCAATTGCTGCTACACCTTGCAAGTTCCCTGGCAAAGATACTTACCTCGCTATAACTCCTATGTTAATCTCATTTAAACTCGTTTAAAATGCATTATGAAATATGTGTAATATCACTATCATAGGATGTTCTGGGTGTGTGCAATCACTTTCTAGCATTTGTTTTGAAATTCAAGTTAAATTTTATGTTGTATATATTTTGTGTCTTTGCATAGTATACTAGAGATATGAAATTTCATTCTTATGGCAGTTTTTGCATTCAAATAAGGTAAGCTTATGACAATTATACTGTTCATTGAAGGTGACATTTTGTTTGTCAGTTATATTATTTGTTTTTCTATCTGCCTCAATGTGTGCTATTTTATCTGTATTACCTCCTGGGTATGGTATTGCCCTTCTAATGGTAACACATGTAGCCAATAAATAGTGAAGAACACTGAGTTGATTAAAGAGGCAAAGTGAAGCCAACCTTTATGTTACGCTTCCACTCTGGTACGCTTCCATTAGATCTGATTGATGTTGTTGACCACACCTGAACTCCTTTAATATATCATTCATACAGTACTATACATGTACTGTTAAAAGGCAACACAATACCAAGATATTTCAGTGTGTAGGTAACTGATGCATCTTAGGCTGTCCTATGTAAACAGAAGTGTATAAATGACTGTGCTAAGTTTCAAGTCTGGACATACACCACAATAAAAACATCTTCAATCTCATACTTTAGCCAAGAGAATTGTGAGAGCAAATATGAAGATGATCTTCATACTAAACTAAACTTGAGCTGTTAGTAATGTTGAAAGTGTGTCAACTAGTGTTTTCACAAGAACCAATTCAGACAGTTCTTTAGAAAACACAGGGTGAAGTGCAATAGAAGTCAGGACAACTTATATATTTTTCAGCATCACTGCCTCATGATGAGGACTACATCATTGTGAAGGACTCTTCTAGGTGCCCAAACAAATGACAGACATCTTTGAAGTTTGTGTGGTCTGAAAGATGCTCCATTCGAGAAGATATAAATAAGAATGAGAAGGTTTCTCTTCGACTTGCATGCAGCAGACGTGAGGTGTCAGTAGACTTGGCAGCTTTCTTGTATCCCAGATCAATAAAAGTTGCTGTTTTCCAGGACTGTGGTACTTCAAACGTTGTGGTACTTCAAATACCAGTGGTGAAATATCTAGCTACTCCTCTTCAAATGGCATTGTTAGTGCTACTCAGAGGTTCAAATGTACTTAAAACATCCTCCGAAGTAAATAAGAAAAGAAAAAATGATGCTAAATGCAGGAAAGTTTTTAGTGAGAAGAGATAACTAATGCAGGGAATTTAGCATCACAGTTATGCCAAATTGGAAGAATTTAACCTTATTAACACTACACTTTCAGAGCCCAATATTTTAAAAGTTTTTATTTAACTTGTTGATACTTCAAGTAAATTAAAATAAATATAATATATTGTTGTTTTCACCAAGTAGTTGACTTAATAAATAACACATAAAATTGAACTAAAATTTAAAACTAAGGCCAGCAGGTGTCTGGTTCTGCCAGACTAAGCAAGAATGGGTGTCTAATTTAATCATGGCGTAGAGTGTATATGCACAACATGGAGATGAGGGTTAAAAAGACAATCCAACAAACATTTCAACTCTGACACAGTTAGACTGCCCATTAAAGACTGCCCCAATAGCAGAAATGCCTCAATACCGAGAGTGGACTTTGTACTGACTGAAAGTCCTAAAAGAACAATACATTGGCAACTCTAAGTTCTGGATGTACAATGCACAGAAGGTTAGCTAAAAAGACGATAAATGTTTCCTGAATAAAGGTTGCATAGCTCATAAGTTGTGACCACTAGTTCATGGCTATTGTCTAGCTAGCTAACAATAACATGATGCTTAGAGTGAGAAAGAAACTTTAAAAAATACAAACTATATAATATATAAACTCGACCATTTTGATGTAGCTAGTTTTATTTTTATGTTTGTGCGATTCTTGGAACCCATCTTTTCAATATGCATGTAGCTATAACATGTATATACATACACAAATATATATAGCTATATATCATGATGAAAGGTAGTATAATTTTTAGTTCCTTTTGGGAAACTTTAAGTTTGTATGAATGCATCAATTGATACAGTAGCTAAATAGCTACAGCTACCTATGCCCCATTATACAATCTTTACCCGGTCATTGGCAAATTCATTACTCCATCATCTCATGCAATATCTTATATTTTAACAAACATTACTTAGTAAAAGTTCATTAAGTTTAAATGTTCATAGTTTCAATTCTATCATTCAAGTCCACTAAATGTTTGCTACTAGTTTCAATGATACAGTATAAAAAAAAGTGTGATAACTAAAATATAAAACAAGTGCATAATGCATTCAAGTTATACAATTCACTGCAAGTTCAGACTTCTACTTGATATATATCTCTACAAACGTGAGGAATCCCCTAAGCCACACCCACATCAACCTCATCTCTATATCATCAGTGGTAGTATAGTTGAGGTTTTTACAGAAAAAAGGAGGATTATTGAACGAGCAACATGTACTGTTATGACTACACCCATGGCCATCCCATAGTAGGTCAGACAAGTCTAGTTGACGCTCCCATCTGTTTATCTGATCATTGTAGACATATTCATTATTCGAATCACAGAAGTAGTCATTACCGACATACGATGGTGTCAGGTGAGGCCATGGAATGTTGCTACTACAGGGACAGTTGGATTGGGGGAATTGGGTGTTGATGTCATTATCAGAGTATGCAGCCACAAATGACCAGATGTGTTTTCTATTGCGAGGTGGTCCGTGTGTTAGAGACACACCATCCATATACGCAGTCTCAATAGGAAAATTACGATAGATAAAGCGAACAAATGCCTCTCCCACTCCCATTCCTAGAATCCTCCCACACACTGTGGAGTAACTAACACCCTTCACTGGTATAGGCACAGTAACATCCGGATCACCTCTAGTATCACATGCAGTAATGACTTGTTGAGTGTTTGGATCAGTTAGGTTGAGTCATGTTGTTCCTTCTGGACATTCATGTTTGGAGTAGTTGTATAGAGCCACTCTAGTCCAGTCTGAGCTGCCACACCCACAAGGTCGGAACCGATGATTCTTGTTGAAGTAGTCTTTAGTCTTCTTAACTTCTTGGTCCATCATATTATTGGCAGGACAAGTAGTAGCAGACATAGATTCATCGTGTTCCAGTGAAGAAGGACTTATTGTAGTTGGTAACTTTGATGGATCAGCCTGAGCCATTCCAATGACAACTATTAACATTGCAAAGTAAATCATGTTAAACATTGTTTGAGAAGAATACTACAAAATACTGCAAAGAACTGGTCAAACTTAAGAGTATTTATAGAGCATAAGGACCATAGCTAACACGGTTAAATTAGCTAAATGGTTCCAATCCATTCTGTTTCACTATTAATGCTTCCTAACTACTACAAATCTTGTGTAAAAAGTCAAGTCATTTAGCTAATAAAATGGAACAAAAATAAAACATTTTCAATTATGGAGGATATTCAGAACCCACAATATTACTCTCGGGATGGTTTGAAAATGTTATATATCATAATATTTAATATACTACCATTTCCTAATGTAAACATGTATAGTATTATATACTTTATATACACACATTTAATATAAGTAGCTATACCAAATATACCTTAATGTTGTTATTATTCATTAGTTTATTCATAAACTGGAAATGGTTATCTGAAATGTAATTATACATGTACTGCAGCATAGCCACTCTCTCACTCACTCAGTACATGAATCTGTATACATCCCATCAAATCAAGTAATAGACGTCTTAATAAATTATTCAATATCATTATATCTCCAGATATATGGAAGCAAATAAAATGGCAGATACCAACACAGACTCGCTTACAAAAGTAGTATTTGACACAATAATATTTGTGGCGAAAAATAGGTACGACACGGAGAGGTGCATTTGAGTGACTGTGGAGCTGGATTTGTGTGTCGAGGATGCACTAACTTACAGCCGAAAATCTCAACAAAGTGATAATGGAGAGAGAGTGGTTACAACTACATCTGGCAGCAGCAATAAAGAGCTGTGGACAGAAACCATAAATGCATGTATTGATGACAAAATATAGTTCAGCATAGATTCATGTAGCTATAGAACAGTGGCATATTAGTGTTTTTGCAATTTTTATAGCTAGTCATGAATTAAATAGAAAAGATACTCGGAGTATATTTCACTCAAGTGACTAGATCAATAGTCTATGTGTCTCTTACCTCCTATATTCTGTTTTCGTGGCATCAGAATTTAGCAACCACGAATTGTTGAGCATATATCAACCTCATTACATTGCATAATCTTGTCTCGCAGTAGTCCGTCCACCGATATAATAATAGGGTAACACTTCAGTACGCTGATAACTTGTAATAAATGTTCAGCCTGTCATAAGAAAAAAAGGCACCTAATCACAGTTGTCGCTAATACAGCTCTGATCTTCTTTGGCTGAGTTAACGCCCACTTAACCACTGAGTGTCCCTTACTTGTTTAGTCTCTCTTATGAAGACAGCATTTAGCCAGCTATATTCACGTTTTTCATTGCACAAGTTATAATGATGCGTGAATAGGTATATGCCAAATATATCTTTTATTTAGTCTGTGAAATTAGTATTAGTTATGTCATGGCTATTAGCTATAGCTAGTCTTAAGTAATGCTAGGGTTCACACCTCTCATATTTAATTGGTGGCATCTTGTAACTATGCCTTAAGCCAACTGTTAAAAATAATTCTTACAATTAATATTTCAAGTTTCTTTGCTCTTATAGTTTGTTAGCTTATAAAACAAAGCCTTTCTCTTATTCTATGTGAATAACTAAGACATGTCTGGAATCTCTATACCAAAATAACACTGGCTGTAATTTTGCGAGTCTAGAATGAATTTTATAGTATATGTACACTATATATGGATAAATTGCTGATGATATAGCAGGTGGTGTTGATGTCTGTTTTTAGGAACTGATCAGTAGATGTCTAATGCCATACAAAATTATCCTCCAGTATGTTAGTCATTGAAAATACTAGTCTTCAACTTCCTTATCTTTCACAATGGAACTACAAGATAACGCAATACCATTATTTCATTGCCATTTTTAGTTCATATTTTATCAAGTTTATATATATATAGTTCCTCCTCCTCAAAACTTACTCATGTTTGTGTGTGTCTTGGCTGATTAAAGAGTTTCATTTTCTCAGAAGTAGCTATGTGAGTTTTATTCTGTATTCTTTCTTTTTATTAGTGTCAATTTGAGTGCACATTACCGAATTAAAGATCACGAGAGGCAATCAAGATCATGTGCTCAACCATCTCAACAACTAAACGAAATAGGTTAATTGGATTGTCAAACACTCACTCATAATCTTTCATTCTCTATATTTGTTGAGAATAGTAGCTAATCTTCACTTTTTTGAGCAACTTTTGCACAACAGAAAGCAATGCAGCACACAACAAATTTAGGTTCTTGTTCACATATCAAAGATACTGCCGTAAATGTGTAGGTTTCTGAGCAAATAGAGTGCTAAACTGCTCACTCTGACAGCACACTGTACTAGCTAGATAACACAATATGTAGCTAGCTTTCGAGTATACAAACATGTCATTCAATTCAAGAATAAACATACGAAGGGAAGCTACAGACTGGACTGGTGACAATCTTTATCAGACCAGGCTGGTTAGGTAAAGTCCACAATTATAGTAGAATCTGTTGGTGATGGATAGCTACTCATGCAATGCTCATAGTAGTAGATAATACTTCATATGCAGAGGTGACTATAAGGTAAATATGGGTAAGAAACTCAACTAATTTACTGTTTGCTGACCAAGATAATAAGAAATATAATTCATCGCCACTATTTATGCTTTAGCTGTCCATTACTCCTCATATCTATATGTATAGGTACAGTTCTCCATGGGGATGCTATTTACCACCCTCCTAATTCAACTACTGCTTGTAGCTACCACAAATTCATGTCATCATAAAATTATATAATATATATAGTATGTGTCATCATAAAATAAAATTTAAAAAATTGAAATTTAACAAGTAGATAGAAAATATATTAAAATCATGAATAAAATGATAATTATGATTCAGTGTGAAGGACAAAGTAATACTGGAATATGTGTGGCCATAGCTAAAGGTGTAAGTGATGTACTGGATTCTTCACATTACTGCTGAGTACTTCAGAAGTTCGTCACACCAAGAAAGTAAGAATAGAGTTTAAATACACGCGTAGCTCCGGATCACCCTCCGCAACCTTCAGCCAGTTTTAGCGCACGACTAGAAGCTCGTATAAAGTATAAACGGTAAACTACGAGCGATTAGTTATAACAGGGCATATTATATTGAATACAGCGGAAATAACTGCCACAGCTTTTTCATTTCAATAAGTAAACTTACCGTTTAAATGTTGCTCAATTCACCAGCAACTGTACTAGATTGGCAACCCTGTAAATTGCTATGTTGGATACATTGTTATTACACATAATATTATTTGCCAATAAGTAAATTTTGATACAGCAACAATAAACACAAACTGAGAAAACAAATTGTGTCCAAGATAAAGAGGAAAAAAATAATAATATAAAAAATGAACACACGTAATACGAGAGATTGATGTGGTTATATTTTTACAAAAAATCCAATGGAATACCAGTAGAATGCTATCAACATCCATACACATACAGCCACGAGGTTCGCTGTGAGGTAGGTAAGGTGAGTATTCTCTTGCTGGTAGATGTCAAACGGAAAGTAACCTCCCAGTAGTATGTGGCCCACATACACAATAATGGAATTAGTACCTATGGCAACAAAACAAAATAAAGCTAAAAAATTGAGAATTAATTTCAGAAAATGCATGATGAGATTAATAACTATGATAGGTAACTATACATACATACATACATAATAGATTATTGGCGAGCGAGCGAACGAGACACTTACAGGGGTAACACAATTGAAAATCGGGGATGTTTGTTTATTTGTATACATATGTATGGATGTACGTATGTCATTTTGTACTTTGACCCTCGAGTTTTTGTGCTGGTTATGTGGTCGACCCCGTCCCAAATTGCACTAAACAGAATCCTCTGGTTTATCGATCAGTACCCGTATCACCCTAGAAATGGAATTGTTTACCGTTTTGAATTCTTTTGCGGGTGCAGTTAAACTTGAAAACTTAAGGGACTTCCATTTCTATTCGAGTTAGTGGCGGTGGTAAGTCAATGCACTCTTTGTCATGGTTATAAGCCGTGCGCAACAGTATTTACTTGAAAATACATTGTCCACTAGATTACCGCTAAGGTAAGTCTGTGTAGGTGCATGTCCAGTTGTGTCAAAGCATTGTGTGTTACAACCCTACTTAGCTAAAGAATATCACAAAGAAAACTTTTAAATAAACATGTACTGTTTTGTTGCTGTTGTTTTCCTTCAATTCAAGCAGTTGCAGAGAGTTGTTACTATGGCACTGAAATCCCTTTACCGTGTATGCGAAATTTAAAAACTGGACCTTGTTTTCAGTAGCTTCAGTGTTAGAAGTCAAAATCATTC
>WLWI01004561.1_pt1 | contig 11698 bp, 12 predicted proteins | sample 6701501 | NCBI WGS metagenome assembly WLWI01 (sample SAMN12718690, study PRJNA515312) | sponge metagenome | isolation source: marine sponge | host: Mycale hentscheli | place: New Zealand: South Island, Marlborough, Capsize Point | collected 2014-11-01
AGGTGAAGCTTAGCTTGCATCATTGCGACATCGTCTGATATGTTAAACCCTCGATCAGCAAGAACTACATCACCAGGAAGTAAATGCTTGAGAATTCCACACGACTCTGTGAGGAGTTTGTCACTGATATGTCCACCCCAGGCTTCTGACACAAATGACACAGTACCTTGAGGTGTTATACCGAGCAGAATCTTAACGGTATTATGATGCTTGTAGGAAGACCAAGTAATTGCTCGAGCTAAAAGATTCGATGGACGCTCTATAAAAACTTCAAAGCAATCCATTATAACTGTAACATCTTTTCCAAAAGAATCTGTGGCATGGTTTTCCATAAACTCTCACGTGAAGGCCATATAATCAAGTGTTGAATTGAAGTACTGTGTCCATCATAGTGAGCCATTTGGAAAAATTCGGGATACCGTTGTTACAGATATACCAAATCGATACGCTAGGTCTTTGTAAAGACTGTTCAATCTCAGTCTTATAATGGTGAGCATAAATTCCTGAAACGGAGTCAATTTAGTATGAACAGCTGAAGTTGCAACTACCATATCAAAAACGGCTTTTAATATTTTATAATTAGGCAGACCAGTGTAAAACTTGACACGCTCATCATCACATTCAAGTACCTCTTCTGAAAATGGTAGTGCACTAGTTAAAGATTGTAGTTCTAATTGTAAAGTTTCAATTTCAAGATCATCCTCCATATGTTTTATTTTCTCATCATCCATCATAGTTGAAGTAATTTCTGTCTGAACAGCAGCATCACACACCAAATCTTCATTACAATCAACAGTTGATACAATGCTGGTATTACCATAACTTGTATTGACCATACTACAATCTATCTCTGTACTGGCAGAGCACTCCTCATTTCTCTGGCTGACAAAATATTTCTTATCTTCTCTCACCTTCACCCTTTCAAATCGATCTTTGGCAGCTTCTGCTTTCTTGGCAGTCATTCAGCTTTTCAATTGTATTCAACTTGTGAATTACAAGTGTTGTTTTTTTGTTTTGTTTTTTAAAGATTTCTCTTGCCTAAATTTCAATTAAGATTTTTCAGCTCTGTGAAGCTTATTCAGTTGATACAAAGCACACACACAACACATTATCTTAACCTGTCTGTTTATCAGCAAAGCAATAAAAAAAATAAAAAATTAAACCACACTTTTTTTTTTGTGTGTGTGTGTGTCAACTAAAGAAGGCTCCACAGAGCAGAAACCTCTTGATTGAAATGTTGACACCAGAAATCATGATGAAGTACATATGTACTTGTTAATATTTGTAATCTCTATATAAATTGCATAGTACGAATTTCGCTCTCAATATTCTATTGTACCATAATTATTATATAGTGTATTTATTGCATAAAACATTCCATTTTTTACCCCTGGATGATAAGGCCCCTTCTAATTATACCTTCAGCTGTCCCAAGGGACTGACAGACATGTCCCACAGCTCTCATTCAGTACATGTCTCCAATGTTACTCCACAAGGAAAGTTATTTCATTTTGAGATGAAATTTGAATTTCCACCACTTCAACAATAAGTTTTAAAAAAAAATTTTTTTTTTCATCAGTTGCATTTTTCCCAGAGCCAACCCACTTGGTAATATATCCCCACATGGTAATATATCCCCACATGGTAATATATCCCCACATGGTAATATATCCCCAGCTTCCAATGAACAGTTCACGCAGTTTATATCTGGTTGTTGTTGTTGTTGTTGTTGTTTTGTTTTGTTTTCTGTTTGTAGTTGTATTTCAATGAAGAGCTGAGTGTTTCGGAGTGTGGTTACTCCACAGTCATCCAGCTGCTGCATTCACTCTCCTGCTGTTGTCTGGACAGGCCCACCGGACTAGGGGATTGGCTCGTTTACCTACGGGGAACCACGCCTCCTAAAGGTAAGAATTCTATTAAAATGTGTGTCTCAGATAGTTGTTAGTTTCAGAGGGTGGGGAAGCATTGGCTCCCCCTTGACAGTCACTTGCCCCCTCGGCCAAATTCCCACTCCTATAGAATTTATGACGTCTATTTAGAACATTCATAGTATGAGAAGTTATAATCTACGAGTATAATAATACGCTTGTGTGTCAGTAACGACGACAATGACCGTGTGTGTAGTCATGAATAATTCATTAGCTGTCAGGGCTGGTAAAGCGTCGTCAAATTCAGCACGAACCCACCTACTGTTTTCAAGCAGGTGAAATTGGCGAAGAAAGGACAGCAAAATTCATTGAAAGGGAAGGCAATGACCTCATAGCCCAAGTCCACCATCATGGATGGAAGGACAGAGAGACTGGGAAGCAGGAAGACATAGACGAGGGAACCAGACTCAGAAGAAGTAGAGGAAAGGGCTCAGGATGAAAGATAGCAGGAGATAGAAACTGGCGGAACTAAACCAGGTGGTAGAGGATAGTAGATTGGTCTTATGCTACTGCATTCCTAAGTCACAAAGTTAATGCATCAAGTGCCACTGTGTGGCGGGGTACTTGCTAGTGCCACTGTGTGGTGGGGTACTTGCTAGTGCCACTGTGTGGCGGGGTACTTGCTAGTGCCACTGTGTGGCGGGGTACTTGCTAGTGTATTATAAGAATCCAATGAAACTTAACATGGACGAAGTCAGAACTCAACAAGTTATAGTTTACACTAATCTTCTTAGGCTTTCTAGTCCATACGACTGAGATTTGTTCTATTTCATCACCAGATAAATGTGGGGGTAATTAGATGGCTATTTTCATCGAATGAGGAAGTCCATGTTCTCTTAAACAATCTTTTAGTCGAGTTATAATCAGCTTCATCTGTAAGATACTTCATTAGAATGGTATAGAGTACAACTAAGTGACCCTTGTAGTACAATATACTCCACTAGGACTCTCCATCTTGTTGGCTACAGTACTGCCTTTTATGAATTTTTTTATTCGTTAAACGAAGTGCAAACATTATCTATTTAGCTGTTTCTATGTTCTAAAACTGTTAGTTTCATGCATCTCAAATTTGGCAACCTTTAGGAATCCTCAGCCTCGAGTAGCGCCCTCTCTACCTCGTATTCCTGAATGCCAGCAGATTCACGCGAACCTAACAATTGTTTAGTCTGTCCATTTTGTAATGGACTGAACTCATGAAGAAATGAGGAGTTTGTGTCCTTCTTCAGGTGACGTCTTTATGGAGGTCTTCATCTGGTACTTCTTGTCAACTCACTTGGTTCCAGCAAGAGCATTCATCCATGAAGAGAACTTTGACTGGTATTGACCTGGAGAATCAAGTCCTCTCTGAGTTCAATCTCATATGCATACACATTTTTGTTCATATAGAAGTTGTCATTTTTTTGCTCTGGAGAAAAAAAAATTAATGATAGGGCTCCTGGTTTAGCTTGTTCGAACTGGTCTTACACTAGGCTTGGGCAACACTTGAGGAGCCTTATAGTATACTGGTTAAAGCTCTGAGGAGCCTTATAGTATACTGGTTAAAGCTCTGAGGAGCCTTATAGTATACTGGTTAAAGCTCTGAGGAGCCTTATAGTATACTGGTTAAAGCTCTGAGGAGCCTTATAGTATACTACTGGTTGTTTGCTTTTCAGCTGAGCAAAATATTATAAATCCCTGGTAAAGCTCAAAATTATAAATCTGGTAAAGCGTCTGCAAAGAGTCCTGCGTAAAGAGTCCGTCCCTGAGCATAAAGGGCTTGTATAACTGGGCTTGCGTAGTACTGGTGTAAAATCCTAGGCCCAGACTGCTTGCTCGGTCCTCTTGCTGCTGTGCTGCTGCTGCTGGTGGTAAGCTGAGAGCCCCAGGTAAGTGGAAAGCTGCTGCAATAGACTACAAGCCTTCAAGTTCTGGTGGTAAGGTTTTTGCTAGCTGTTTAGGTTGTGGTTGGGTGCTGGGGGCTTCCCTGGGGCTGGCGCTTGTACAGTGTTGTAGTTAAAGTTGTAATGTTGGTACTGTGTGTATTGTGAAATATTAGTATTGCTTATTAAATAGCTTTATGGGCTTGGGCATGTAACCTGAATTATTATTCTGAAATTTGTTCTGATTTTTTGCCAGTAAACTTGCAGTTTGCCAGCCTCTGACTGATCAGAGTTAGCATCATTTAATACTTGACTTTCTTTTTGCTAGTCATTTGTTGCTAATTGTGCATCTATTCCTGCTGTGTAATAATAATTTATATTTGTCCATGTCTATTGTATGTATAATTTTAAAAAATTATCCATTATTATTCCATCATCCAAGTGTGTATTTTGTTATGTATGTAGACTATTTTGTGGTGTGAATTAACTGAGTTATATTGCACTGCTTGGTGGATACCAGAGGTGTTGTTGTATAACTGCAGGTGAAAAAATATAGAAACAAGACGTGATGAAATGCGCATGTGTAAATTAATTAGTGCCGTAGGAGGGGATTAGTGTAGGTGCAGAATTTTGTCTTTTTTTATTTATTTTTAGAGTTTGGTAACTTAAAAAACTATATATTTTTAAAAGGAAACTTTTAGTGCAGCAATAAGGTCATCCTATGAGCCAATTCCTGCACAATTTCCTTTTTTAAATGGAAATATATATAGCCAGCAAGTACCCCACCACACAGTGGCACTCGACATACTAACTTATGATAATTAGGAGTGCAGTAGCATAAGGTAGTTTTATCCATGGTTTCCCTCTCCTGCTCTCTTTCTTCCTAAGCCATCCTAGATCTTCTTATTCCTCTTTTCAACTCAGATTCTCTTCTCCTCCTCTATCTACCTCTCCTGCTCCTCAGTATCTCAGTCCTTTCTGTGTATTTTCTCTCACTTCTTCATTGAAGTAGTTACATCACAGGTTACCACGGTTTCTGTGCGCACTCTGCAATCGATGGTCACAGGGTTGAGCTGATATTTTTGCTACCATTTTATTCTCCTTGTCAACTTGTCAAATGATTTCCCCCCATTCAGATAGTGACGATGCTTTACCAACTCTGACCAGCTCATTAATGAACACTCACATTGTCGTCGGTCACGGTTGTTGTCGTTACTGACCTATAGATATTTCCTAAACATGACTACCTCACACTCTTGAGAATGCAGGCGCGTAGCTCTCTTTTGAGTGGTGGATCGCACAGTTTCGCTGGTGATGCATACCTGTTTGCTGGTCAATACCAACCAGTGCTATTACGTGCGCAATCTCAGAGCATGCGCATGTACAAGATTTCAGGAATTGTTCGTGGGTAATCCAAGCTTGTCGGTATCTCTCCCTCGTGTTGAAGTTCTCTTCTGGTGTGTTGAATTGCTAGTAGCCTATTGAAGTGAGTCTGAACTGTACTACAGATTTAAAAGGGTTACTTAAGTATGGTACAGAAGAAGGTCCAGTGCCTAATAGTCCTGAATTTCATGAGTCTGACTTGTTTTATTCCTTCACTGGACTTAGCAGTTTCCTACTTAAGAGTTTTGAGTCTGTTTTCTCATGCCTTGGTTCGTATGTGTATGCATTTTGTATGTATGTGTGTTTATTTTGAAATAGTACGTGTTTTTAATTTGTGTGTGTGTGCGTGTGTAGTGATGCTGAGCTATAGAGGCATTATTCCACGTGCGTACGTGTCAGAGAAGTTAGCACGTGCCATCCACGATACCCTCAAGCCATATCCTAATGGCATTGCAATAGAGAAGTTCCCACGAAAATACAAAGTATGTGATATCATAAAATGGGTGTTGTAAGTTCACTGGAGCACTTCTATCCACACACACACACGCACACACACACACACACGTGCATGCGTACATGTCATCTCTTATTTTAGAACGAACGGGGTAGCGGAAAAAAAGGGTGTGGTAATTGATATGTTTGGTGGGTGTGGTTTTAGGAGGCAATGGGTGATGACTTGCCCGTGCTAGAGATGGGCTACAACACGACAGCTGAGTTACTTCAGAAGGTGCCAGGCATAGAAGTCGTGCGTCCTCCCAAGGGATCTTCTGTGATGGTCTTCTCTACCAACCCACCTGACGACGAGCAGGAGGAGGAGGAGGCGGAGCTGGACAAGGGAAAGAAGATGGATGAAGAGAAGATCAGTGAAGTAAGTATTTAGGGGGAGGGGGGGGGGGATATTTGATAAGGAATATTGGAATTCCATAGCACCTCAGCTATTATAATGAGCATTCACTTCTAGTCATGCTTCTCTGTGGTTTATTGAATGGGTGTGTCATATGCCTTGTACACTGGGGCCGCGCTGCTACGATGATGAGGATGCAATTGATCACATGAAGCCTGGTCACTATGGATAGCTAATGAAACTACTGCTATATTTGATCCCAGAATACTTCATTGTTAGTGTGTTAGGATTTAAAACTTCATTTTTATTGAGGAAATTTATTTTTATTACGACTATGAATACAGTGTATAATAGGATCTATATGTACGTATGTGTGTTTGTTTCTAAGGCCCAGGATTGGAAGAAGAGGATGCTGAATGCTCAGCCATCAGCGTACAAGTCGTTGCTCCTGCCTCTGCCCTGCCTCACCAAGTACCACAGCATCTACATCACTGAGGTTGTGAGTCCGGGTGAGTTCTACTCTCAGCTGATTGGCAAGGATACCACTCAGCCTCTCGAGGGTTTGCAGCAAGACATGACTAACTTCTACTGCTCAGAGCTGGGCAAGTCTTACACCATAGAACAAGTCTACGAGGGAATGGTGAGTGTGGGTGGGTGTGGTCTTTGTGGGAGGTGCTTGTGAGAGTAACGATTGTACCACAAGGTGAGGGTTGGTGTGTGTAGTGTATGGCATCATTAGTGCTCATAGTTCAGTTCTCTATTGGCAGTGTGTTGTCAGCCATGACAATCAGTAAATTTCTTTCTTTCTTTTTTCTTTTATTAACCCTCGGCGTGCATGCGCGAGAGGATTACAGTAGTCACTTTGTCTGTGTGTCACTGTGTGTGTGTGTGTGTCATTCAACAACGGCTCTCGAAGACAACGACCTTCCGGGCTCTGAAACGATGTAGAGATAGAGAAATTTGCAAAGTAAGTCTCTTTAATGTGCTAGAATTTTTTATTTCGACTTAGTTTTCAAGAAAAAGCTAGTCGTACGTACAATCGTTTTGCTATTGCGCTACCGGTAACTCCCCTTTACCGCACGTTATAATCACGTGAGCTGAAAATTGCAGCTAGAGAGTGGCCGGCCAGCTTGTACTGCTGTTGCAGTTGTCACGTTTCACGCGTATAAGGAGGCTAGAGTCGAGTTATATATCACGGAGCTGATCTATTTTAACCTAGAGGCGTTCCCTTCGCTCTGTTGTTTGCTTCTTTCTTTGTATCGTGTAAGTAGCAACTGTCTGTGTGTAAATGCTAAAGGTTTGAAATGATTTTTAACAGACGTTTGCTTCTACTGCTGATCTCTGGTGGACATACACTGAGGGTTCGCACCTCCCGGTGCTTCATTTATTTATTTTATTTTATTTTTTTTATTTTATGTACGTCTGATGGGCTATTTAGTGTTTTCAATAAATAATCTTAACTCAGTATTTCTGGTAATGGTCTATTTTTTTCTTACTACTTGTGCGTTTATGTTTCTATTGAACTATAATAAATTCTGAGCTTCGGGTGCTTGGTTGTTTTGTTGTTGTTGTTTTTTTTGTTTTTTTTTTGTTTTTTTGTTTTTTTGTTTTTTGTTTGTTTGTTTTTTCTAGAACTTTTAGGTACAGGTCATTCGTTATAGAAACACAATATTAACAGTATGTATATGTATGTGTGTGTGTAGCCGTGCGTTGCTATGTACAGTGATGGTTGTTACTATCGTGCTGAAGTGGAGGATCTGGTGTGTTATGATGTTGTCCGCATACGTTACGTGGATTACGGTAATGAGACAGAAGTCCCGCTCACTTCTATCAGACGACCCAAACCTAATTACCTCACGCTGGCAGCCCAGGGCATCCGCTGCCGCCTGTGCCATCTCAAGCCACCTGGCAGTGTGAGTGGGTTGCTATGGGGAGTGAGGGGGGAGTGGTGGGTGTGAGCTGGGAGATGCACAACTGCATAATTTCTACTTTTTCCACGAGACACTCATTGAGTCATTATATTTTATTTTTTCACTTGTAGACTTGGAGTTTTCGTGCTAAAGATCTATTCAAGGAGATGACTAAAGACAAACCTCTCATCTGCATCATCACCTCAGTGAAGGTGAGTTAGTGACAGCTTCTTTCAATATGCTCTTGTGCTTAGCATAATTAATGGTGGAATTAATTGGTGCGCAGAGCGAGCTAGACGCTCTCTGGTCTCACTAGATCTGAGCAGTGTTTAGTGATTGCAAGCGAACCGAGAGAGACGCTATTACAAGTGTTTTATTATGTATTTGTGGTGTATGGTCTCTTTATGGTAGCACGGTAGGTGCTGTTTACTCATCAAATGCCGTTCTCTTCCTCTGGTATGTTGACTAATGCAGTCGACAATTCCCATTTTAACCCTTTGCGTACGATCGTCACGAATTCGTGACCGCCGTAACTTAACGCACGCGTACTATGGTCACGAATGTGTGACCACCGGGTGCGTCAAGAGAATACGGCTGTCACGAATTCGTGACAAGCTCTTTCCCGCTCTGTTATTACAGTTACAGAGCGTGTAGCGCGCTAAAACTTTCAGTAGCTGCTATTTACTTCTGTAGCAATATGGCTATGTTCTATTGCTGAGGATGTTTTGAAGGTAATGTCTGATGAGGATAGCAATAGTGACTGCTATGATGATAGTGTGACAAGTGAAAGTGATGATGAATATCCTGTAGAAAATAATGATATACTGTTTGAAGAATTATAAAGTAGCTAGAAATAAGCAAACTAAAACTAGAACTTACACTTGGGTGTGATTTCTCCTTTCATAAATATAAGCTAAAAAAATAGCTAACAAACTATGGCCTCCTCGATAATTCCAACTAAGTTTGTATTCAAAACAATTCTATAAACTAACGAATTACCATAGCTACAACGCTAGAGGCAGATTATTTGAGGCCTAACACAAAAGAAACACTCGCCCGTTTTCTTTTTCCACGTGTCGAACTCCACTGGTAAAACGCAGTCTCAGGCAACTAATTGGTTTTACGGCGTGCGCGTATTTAATTACATAATTGTTCGTCCGCAAAGGGTTAATGTTGGACACGAGTTGTTCAATTACTGGAAATGCCGTTGTTTATTATTATTATTTTAATTTATTTTCTCATTTTTTGGTGCTTATTTCCTATAATTTTATTAATTTTTTTGTTAGTTTTTGTTTTGTTGTTGTTGTTGTTGCTTATTTCCTATAATTTTTGTTGTTGTTTGTTGTTGTTTTTTGTTTTGTTGTTGTTGTTGTTGTTGTTTATTTCCTATAATTTTATTTGATTGTTTATCGTGATGTTCATTAGAAGCGGGTGATGTCATTGTTTGTGATTGATACTACGACGGACAGAGACATCATGGTGAACGATGTTCTCATCCAGCAAACCCTCGCCATCAAGCAGCCAGATACCCGCAGAGACGAAGAGGGAGGAGAGAAGTTCTCCTTTCACACTCCTCAGGTAACGGGCACTAACGAGGACAAATGACAGATCTGGGAGATGGTTTCGGAAGTATTAGTGTGTTAGTGTTTATCTTGTGTTGTTTGTTTGGTTGTGTTGTTTGTTTGGTTGTGTTGTTTGGTTGTGTTGTTTGTTTGGTTGTGTTGTTTGGTTGTGTTGTTTGTTTGGTTGTGTTGTTTGGTTGTGTTGTTTGTTTTGGTTGTGTTGTTTGTTTTGGTTGTGTTGTTTGTTTTGGTTGTGTTGTTTGTTTTGGTTGTGTTGTTTGTTTTGGTTGTGTTGTTTGTTTGGTTGTTTGGTTGTGTTGTTTGTGTTGTTTGTTTGGTTGTGTTGTTTGTGACATAATGTAAACATGTTTGAATACACTTCTTACTGTCAGCTAACGGTGGCGTGTATTCATGAATAATTCGTTGGCTGGCCTGGGTTGGTAAAGCGTCGCCAGTAACTGGTTGGTAAAGTGTCGCCAGTAACTGGTTGGTAAAGTGTCGTCAGTAACTGGTTGGTAAAGCGTCGCCAGTAACTGGTTGGTAAAGTGTCGTCAGTAACTGGTTGGTAAAGTGTCGCCAGTAACTGGTTGGTAAAGCGTCGCCAGTAACTGGTTGGTAAAGTGTAGTCATCGACAAACAACAGAAACATACCATTGGATACAACACCTTTTGGTACTGAATGTTTTAATTTGCACAAGTTAGTTCATCAAGCGCCACTATGTGGCGGGGTACTTGCTATTTATTATAATGTGATATAAAGACTTTACATGTTGTACTTGTGGTCATTTCTGCATTAAATTAGTAATCATTTATTCTGTTGTCACTGAACTTCATTGTTTCTCTCCACAGAATGACGGAGATCTTCCCAAGCTGCGTCTCCCTCACGAGCCGTGTGCTGACCTCGAGTCTTCCACTCTAGCCAAGAAGTTGCCTGGTCAGGCGGGCACTCAGATCCCGTCTGGACAAGCCACACCCACCACCGGCCATACTCCTGCAATTAAGACTCAAGGGTATTCAGGCAACACACATACCTCGCCTCTCCTGCCTCCGCCAGGCTTCAGCTATCACCCGGGCCACTCCCCGTTTGTCCGCCCTGGGGGGTTCTTTCCCATGTCGGGATATGCCCCCGGTTCAGGCAGCTCCTCTCCTCCCCAGAAGCGACAGCAACAGCAGACATATCCAGGACACCAGGCGCCTTATCCAGGGCAAGTTCCCGTCTTCTTTCCTCCGCGTCCATACTTCAACCAGGAGTTGGGAATGTGGTTACAACAGCCCCACATGTTTGGCCACCCCCAGGCTGTGCCACACCCACACGGTGCTAATTTTCCGCACCCTCAGGGTGCAATGTGGTATCCCAATCCTTCCATGATGTCACAACCTCAGGCGAGTAACGCCTTCATACCTGTTACCTCACAAAGTCATGAGAAGAACTACCCTGCCAGCAATTCTTCACCTTCTGTTGAAGCTCCTATCAAGATTTCTCCTCCTTTGTCTTCAGCGAGCAATGGCCGAACCAGCTCTTTACCACAGGTCACTGGCTCCACCTCTAAGTTTATGACAACGTCCACGAATGCCTACCAGTCTATACCCACTCAAACTCTCCAGGCGATGGCCGGCAGACCTCAGCAACCTGCTCCAACTCAACACAAAGACAAGAAAGAAATGGAGGGCTATCGGGAGGGAGAAGACAGCAGGGAGAGTAGAGACCACAAAGTCTGTGCCGAAGGTTGTCTTATAGAAGACAATAAAGGAGGATTGTTAAAGGACCTTCACACAGGTAGCATCGACACTGTTCTGGAAGATATTTCTACTCCAACAAGCAGTGAAGTCAATGGAGAAGAAAGTTTTGACAGAAGTGGAATGGACAGCAGCCAGGAAGTGGTCTCCACGGGGGGTGACTTGCAACTGTCATCTGCGAGCAAGCAAGATGAAGATGTTGCTGGCGGTAAGGTTGCTACCAGCATCTCTAAGGAGGAGGATAAACTGACCCAAAAGGAGGAAAAGCTGACCCAGGAAAAGGAAAAACTGACCCAGGCGGAGGATAAACTGACCCAGGAAAAGGAAAAACTGACCCAGGAGGAGGATAAACTGACCCAGGAGGAGGATAAACTGACCCAGGAGGAGGATAAACTGACCCAGGAGGAGGATAAACTGACCCAGGAGGAGGATAAACTGACCCAGGAGGAGGATAAACTGACCCAGGAGGAGGATA
>WLWI01004562.1_pt1 | contig 11697 bp, 10 predicted proteins | sample 6701501 | NCBI WGS metagenome assembly WLWI01 (sample SAMN12718690, study PRJNA515312) | sponge metagenome | isolation source: marine sponge | host: Mycale hentscheli | place: New Zealand: South Island, Marlborough, Capsize Point | collected 2014-11-01
GCTTGTCAGTGCCATTCTCGTTGAGATTGACGATGAATGGAGCAATGCCGACAAGCGATATATCGTGTGGAACGACAATAATGACTCAAACTAAACCGAAGTTACAGACGTAGGGTTGCACAATCGCCGAGGGAAGCCGAAAACAAAACCTAAACAGAATACTCAAGCCAAGGGTGATAGAAGTAATTCCAACATCAGTAAAGCTGGTAAAAAGCAGCCTAAGAAAACCAGAACTGATGCCGCCGCGAAATCGAAAACAAAAATCAGTCGAGATAAGATAGTCAGTGGGAAGAAAAGCAAGAAAAAGACAGGGTAATGATTCTGAAAATGATGATGGTTTTTCCCATCGAAATCGTTCTTCTCGTGCCGATGTCAGGCGAGAGTCAGTGGAGATCGTTTATGGTTTCCACAGCGTAGAATCCTTGGTCGAGAATTCAAGTGAACGGATTATTGAAGTCATTGTTGGTCAACAGCGATTGGATCAAAGAGGGAAAAACCTGATCTCGATGTTGGAGAATAATCAGGTTAATTATCGTACTAGTGACAAAGAGGAAATTGATGAATACGTGGGAGACTCAGTTCACCAGGGGGTAATGGCACTGATGAAACCTCTACCTCAGGCTGATGAATCAGACCTAATGTTGCACATTGATGGAATTAACCGCCCCCTACTAATTCTAGTGCTGGACCAAATTCAGGATCCGCACAATCTAGGCGCGTGTATTAGAACTGCTGATGGCGCTGGGGTTGATGCCATTATTGTTCCTAAGAACGGAGCCTGCCCAGTAAATCAGACTGTTAGAAAAGTGGCCGCAGGAGCAGTGGATCGAGTTCGAGCTTTCTATGTAACAAATCTTGCCAGGACATTGGATGAATTGCGGGAGAAAGGTGTATGGGTCACTGGAGCTACCGATAAAGCAGATAAGAACTTGTACGAAAGTGATCTTGTGGGAAACGTGGCTATCGTAATGGGGTCAGAAGGCAAAGGGCTGCGCCGACTAACGCTTGAGAAATGCGATCAATTGGCAAGCATTCCTATGCACGGTTCGGTGTCCAGCTTGAATGTTTCGGTGGCCACTGGTGTGTTTTTGTTCGAAGCTGCCCGGCAACGATTGTCTACATGACATCTTAATTATGAGCCCAATTTTTGGATTGCAGCATAGGTTTGTCTCTTATACGTAGAACATGATTGTCACCTGTTCAGAGGTTGCTTAGTATAAAAGCCGTTGATCTTAGCTATCTATCGAAATGTCGGTTGGACCGGGTAATCGGTTTTGTATGTAGGTGCTTTAATCTCACCGGTGTTAGCTCTTAACTTGATGTACGTGAACTTATACAGAGATTTCCCTAAAAATGAAGAGAATCACATCCTACCCTAAAGGTCATTGGTCATTGGCTGTGGATATTCCATACAGTATGGGCGTAAAACAGAATGAATTAGTCTTTTTGTGTGGGCAGGCAGACATGAAGGGAAAAGGGACAGTTTGTCACTCGAGTGATTTATTAATGCAAACAGATGCAGCAATTGAGCATATTCGGCATTTGTTTTTGGATCTTGGCAGCCATATCGAGAAACTGGTGAAGCTGACGGTTTTTTATGTTGACAGAGGAGATGTAGATCAAGCCAAATACAAGTCCTATATTGCTGAATCCCTGAAAACACAAAATGCACCCGTGGTCGCTATGGTGCCTATTCCTCATTTTTTCTATCCCGATATGATGGTCGAAATCGATGCCGTGGGTATTGATGCTGATGCACCGAGACACTATCTTTCTAATGCTAAATACGGACCTGGGACTGAAGGATTAAGTCAAGCACTGAGGTGTGGAGAATACATTTTCCTTGGTGGTACTTCTGCGCTCGAAGCAAATGGCTCGATTTCCAGTGTGGGTGATAGCATTGCCCAGACCAGAACTACTTTGCAGCGAATCGAGTCCATTCTCAATGAATTCGGGGCCGACAGACGAGACCTAGTCAAATTAAATAATTGGTTTGTTAACGATGGAACAGCGGGAGACTGGGCTCTAGGAGGGAAGGTGAGAACGGGTTTTTTCCCTGAGCCCGGACCGGTTGCGACGGGCCACCCACTACACACTTTGGGAGTCGATGGCCTGATGTTTAGCTCGGATTGCTGGGCCATGCTCGGTGAATCTGGAGAGCGTTTGGAAAAACAACACGTATGGCCCAAGGGACATTGGGATTGGCCTATACATTTGCCGTTCAAACATGGCTTGAAATGCCGAGATGTCATTTTTCTGGGCGGTCAGGTCTCTCTGGACGAAAATGCGAATGTGGTTCATCCACATGACATGGTTAAACAGACTCACGTTAGCATGGAGAACGTTGGAAAAGTGTTAGCGGAGTTTGGCGCTGGGTATTCTGATATTTTAAAGCTCAACACCTGGTACAAAGGTGCTGACAGTGCAGAAGGTCAAGCATCTGCACTGCATCAGAATGTTCAGGTTCGGTCATCCTACTTCCAGAGTCCAGGACCTGCTTCAACTGGCATACCACTGAACTATCTTTGTTTTGAAAACATGCTCAATGAAACGGAAGTGATAGCATGGCTGGAGAGTGATTCCGGGTTAATGGTGAATTAAAGAAGCTGGGATGGGTCCACTCTGGTGAACTAGCTCTGCCCCGTCAATTTGGAGTTATCAATATTGGTCATCAAGTCCTATGACTGTTTGCTTTTTGGATACAGTTGATCCATCCTTGTTGAAAGTCCATTATGTTGCACCAACCTGACGTGTTTCCGTTGTAGTTCTCTGGGCTCACGTACCCCACAAGAGTGAGAAATCACACCTACGGCGTGGTTGATCTGCTTCACATAATTGGCAACTTTGACTGCTTTATCCTGAGGGTTCAAACCGCGTTGTAGACGCGTGTTATGAGTGGTGATACCAGTGGGGCAGGTATTCTTATTGCATTTCAGAGATTGTATACAACCAAGGGCAAACATAAAGCCGCGAGCTGAATTCACAAAGTCTGCTCCCGCGCACAGCGCCCAAGCCACTCCCACTGGATTGATCAACTTTCCGGAAGTGATCACCTTTATCCGGTTTCGCAAGGAATGCTGCTCGAGGATATCTACGACGGCAGGAAGCGACTCTTTGATAGGAAGTCCAACATGATCCATTAGAGTCATCGGAGCCGCTCCTGTGCCACCATCACCACTGTCGATGGTAATGAAATCCGGTGCGCTAGCTATACCTCTTTTAGTGATTTCGAGGCAAAGCTCCTCTATCCATTGAAACCCGCCCATAACGGACTTGAATCCCGTGGGCTTTCCGGTAATTGCTCGCACTCGAAAAATCATATCTAGCAGGTCCGTAACACTGTTCACATCAAGATGTCTGTTGGGAGAAATTGATGGCTCTCCGACTTCAATACCGCGGATCTTTGCTATTTCTTCGGTGACTTTGTCCCCGGGAAGAATCCCTCCTTTTCCTGGTTTCGCACCTTGAGACAGTTTTATTTCAAACATTTTCACCTGATCATGGGCAGCAATTTCCCGAAGTTTTTCGTCGCTTAAATTCCCGTGTTCATCTCTAACACCATATTTTGCGGTACCAATCTGAAACACAATGTCAGCACCTCCTTCTAGATGAAAAGAAGACAATCCTCCTTCTCCTGTGTTGTACCAACAATCTGCCATACGGGCGCCTTTTGATAACGCTTGGACCGCAGGTCTGGACAGTGCGCCAAAGCTCATAGCGGAAATATTGATGAGAGATTTCGCAGTATATGGTGTATCACAATATCCCTCTCCAATGGATATGGGACGAATCTCAGCGGCTTCTTCATCTAGAGTAGGAAATGGGCAATTCTCAAAAATCATGGTACCTACTTGAGAGAGATTTTTGGTTGACCCAAATGCGATGTTGACGCTTTTGTCTTTTGATGCTCGGTGAATCCACTCTCGTTCCGCACGGTTAAAAGGCATCTCTTCGCGGTCCATGGCAAAAAAATACTGCCTAAAGAATTCGCCCAGCGTGCTAAGGATATAGCGAAAGTGTCCAATAACCGGATAATTCCGCAGAACAGCGTCTTTAGTCTGTGTCACATCTCGAATGAAAACGATGGCGAGGAACAGCACTACCAAACCAATGAAAAATAAAAAGGCATCCGATAGTATGGAAAGCCATGGCGTTGCCATATCGATAACATGGGTCACTGAATCTGACATTGTCTGGTTTTCTCTTGGTTAGGTGTTCGGTTGGCTGATTGAGATTCGAAAGGTAACGGATTATAGAAATCTCTGATTGTGAATAGTTCAATTGCGGCGAGCGATTATGTGACCCGTTTGTTTTGAACCGGGATTCAAACATACCTGATAGTTTTTGGGTTGATTAGACGATTAGAGCAGCGGTCACATTCCTTCCGTCACCGCTTAATATGTTATAGGTACGGCACGCAGCCGCGGTATCCATCACTTCTAGGCCGATTCCTCTTTGCATCAGCGGTTCACTCAAAGCAGGTGATGGGAATACGAAAGTTAAGCCAGTGCCCAACAGTATCAGCTCTGTATCAATTTCCGCCAGTGATTCAAAATCAGATCGTTGCAGATGAGAAACATCTCTAACTTGCCACATCTGAATGTGCTGTGATGTTAATATCAGGCTTTGTTTATAGAAGGTGTCTCCGATCTTGATTTCGACACTATCATCACTGCGGCGGTAACCGGTGATTTGATAATTTGAGTCAGGATTGTTGAGATGAAGTTTCATGACAACTGTTGTTTCCAAGGTTACGGTTGAACGGATGACTAGGGTGACTTGTGGATCGTTTATGATCAACAATGAAGACACCTCTGTCCCAAGAATTGGCGAATATAACAGTTTAAATCCATTGCGAATAATTTCTTGTGAAAGCTGTAAAAATTGGTCTTTTAGGACTGGGTACTGTCGGTAGTGGCGTTATTGCGGTATTGAAGAGAAACGCCGATGAAATTACCAGAAGGGCGGGAAGAGAGATCGTCGTGGTTGCTGCCGCCGTTCGTGATTTATCGAAACCACGTGATATTGATTCTTCGGATATCAAATTGACCGAGGACGCTTTCTCGGTGGTCGATGATCCAGAAATCGATGTTGTCGTCGAACTGATTGGTGGTGACGGAATTGCTTTGGATGCAGTTAACAGGGCGTTAGACAATGGTAAACACGTTGTGACCGCTAATAAAGCGCTGATCGCGTTGCATGGAAATCAAGTGTTCAAAAAAGCGCAATCTAAAGGATTAGTTGTCGCCTTTGAGTCTGCTGTGGCCGGGGGGATTCCCATTATTAAATCAATTCGTGAGGGACTGTCAGCAAACCGAATTGAATGGCTAGCAGGGATCATCAATGGTACTTCGAATTATATTTTGACTCAAATGTCAGAAGGTGGGCGTGACTTTGATGACGTGCTAGCAGAAGCCCAAGCTCTGGGTTATGCTGAAGCGGATCCTGCTTTTGATATCGAAGGAACGGATGCGGCGCATAAACTTACTATATTGGCGTCCATTGCCTTTGGAATTTCTCTCCAGTTTAGCAAGGTGTACCAAGAAGGTATTACTAATATTGCGAGCGAAGACATCGCCTATGCCCGTGAATTCGGGTATCGGATAAAGCACCTCGGGTTGGCGCGAATGACGGATGAAGGTGTTGAACTGAGAGTTCACCCAACACTAATTCCAGAGGCAAGATTAATCGCAAACGTAAATGATGTGATGAACGCTGTGTTAGTGCAGGGAGATGCAGTGGGGCCTACTTTATATTACGGGGCGGGAGCGGGGTCTGAGCCCACTGCATCAGCGGTTGTAGCGGATTTGGTCGATGTCGTTAGGGCGATAACGACAGATCCCGAGAATCGCGTTCCACATCTTGCTTTTCAGCCAGATACGCTTTCAGATCTTGAAATTCTCCCTATTAGTGAAGTACGTACCGCCTATTATCTCCGTATGAGTGTCATAAATCGTCCGGGTGTTCTGGCGGCTATTACCGAGATTTTCGGTGATAAAGGGATCAGTATTGCAACAATTTCGCAAAAAGATTCTGGAGAAGATGAGCAAAGGGTTTCTATTGTGTTGCTAACCCAGAATACAAGAGAAGGTTATTTAACTGATGCGATCGAGCAGATTGAGCAACTAGATACAGTGTATGGATCGGTGGTTCGCCTCCGAGTCGAGTCGTTATCGTAGTTTTTATGCACTACTACCGGGTATTAGCAATGGTTGTTGCCCGGTACTATTCGTTGGTTGGTTTCATCAACAGTGTTAGCCTGTATCTTTTTGCTCGCCAATTTACTGAGCACCTTGACAGTATAAAAAGCTGATGAATAGTCATCAGAAGATTGAAATCGTCTGAGCACGATCTAAACCATTTCGACCTACCTGTGATCATAAAAAGACGTGAAGCACTCTGCCAATTTGGGCATAGCCAAGCTAATTCTGGGCAAGAAAGACGAGATAAGCAGGACGTAGAAATAGACCCCCTGTTACAAAGAGTTTACCAGAATAGGAATATTTCTGACCCCGACGATGTTACCTATTCGTTGAGCAAGTTATACCCACCAAAACTACTTAAGGGTATCGATGAGGCGACCTGTCTTCTCGTTGAGGCAATCAAAAGTGATGCGTCTATTGTAATTGTGGGAGACTATGACACCGATGGAGCCACGGCCACCACGTTGGCAATGCTTGGGTTATCTGCACTCGGTTCCAATCAGGTGCAGTACTTGGTTCCCAACCGATTCGAGTTTGGCTACGGTTTATCGGAGAAAATTGCCAATCTGGCACTTCAGCTAGAACCCAATTTGCTGATTACCGTCGACAATGGAATTAGTAGCATTGATGGCGTGGCCTTGTTGAAAGAAAAGGGGGTGAAAACCATTATTACAGACCACCACCTTGCTGGAAAGCAGTTACCTGAAGCAGATGCGATTGTTAATCCTAATCAACCTCTGTGCGAATTCCCAAGCAAGGCACTGGCCGGTGTTGGTGTGATGTTTTATCTTTTATTGTCTGTTAGGACAAAACTCCGCAAAGAGGGTTGGTTTTTTGACAAGCGAATAGCGGAACCAAATTTGGCGGACTATCTTGATTTGGTTGCTTTAGGTACCGTTGCAGATATGGTTCCGCTGGACGCTAATAACCGCGTACTGGTGGCCCAAGGTATCGCCCGAATTAGAGCAGGAAAGTGCCGTTTTGGTATTATCGCTTTACTTGAAGTTGCGAATAGAAACTACCGAAATTTGTCTTCGTCTGATTTTGGTTTTGTGATTGGCCCAAGGCTGAATGCTGCGGGCCGACTTGACGATATTTCAACTGGTATTGACTGCTTACTAGCTTCTTCTCATCAGGAAGCCCGTGATTATGCTCAGGTCTTGAATGAGATCAATATTGAAAGACGACGTATCGAAAAAGTAATGCAAGAGCAGGCATTTGAAATTGTACGAACATTACAAATCGGATCTGAGACGTTAGAGGCTGATGTGGATAGAACGGCGGGATACTGCCTGTATGATCCGACATGGCATCAAGGAGTGACAGGTTTGGTGGCATCACGAGTCAAGGATCAAACGAGCCAGCCAACTATCGCGTTCGCGCCAACAGAAGGTGGATTATTAACTGGGTCTGCCCGGACAATAGCTGGACTTCATATCCGGGATCTAATCGAAGCCATTGCTGAACAATCACCAAATTTGGTTGTGAAATTTGGTGGGCATGCGATGGCGGCAGGCTTAACCATTGAAGAAGCGAATCTCAATGAGTTCAAGCGCCAATTTTACGGAGCGGTAGTTGAGGGTTTCTCCTCAGTCGAGCTCGATTTTTCTGTTAAAAGCGATGGAGAGATATCCGCTAGTGAATTGAGCCTCGATTATGCAGATTTGCTGAAAAACGCAGCGCCTTGGGGGCAAGGGTTTCCAGCTCCAGTTTTCGATGGCGTCTTTAAGGTGTTGGAGCAAAGAGTAGTCGGTGGTCAACACATTAAGTTTGTTGTAAAAGGAAAGGATGGAGGCATTTATGATGCAATCGCATTTAAGTCAGTTGAGCTAGGGAATGAGCCGGGAAAGTTTGACTTTCTTAATATGGCTTATCAGCTTGACGTCAATGAATTTAGGGGACATCGCTCACTACAACTTATTATCGAAAGTTTTGAGCCCACAGCGTCAGTGAATTAGGATGCGCTTAGCATCCTAGAAAATCGAAGAAACTGGCCATTGATACGCGATGTAAAAATTGGAGGATAAGTGTATCGTGCTAGGTTTTGTTTTATACTCGCGCATCGATAGTTAAGTGAAGACTGATTGACCCGCAAACGAATGGAAAACGAAGACAATGACATAGCTCTAGTGGAGCGTGTAAAAAACGGCGATAAAAAGGCGTTTAATTTGCTGGTTTCCAAGTATCAATACAGGATCAAACATCTTGTTGCGCGATTCGTTAAAGACCCCGTTGAACAAGAAGATATCGTTCAGGAAGCGTTTATAAAAGCGTATCGTGCGATTGGACGATTTCGTGGAGACAGTGCCTTTTACACTTGGTTATACCGAATAGCTGTCAATAGCGCGAAAAATTATATTGTCGCGGCTGGAAGAAGACCTCCTTCCCAGGATATTGATGCGGATGAAATTGCCCATACCCGTCATGCTGGAAGTATCACTGAACGGAATTCTCCTGAAGAGATTTTGCAGAATGATGAATTGGTCGCAGCGATAAGGGAGGCGATTCGATTATTGCCTCATGAACTAAAAGAAGCGATTCAGCTACGTGAATTTGATGGGTTGAGCTATGAAGACATTGCTGCGGTGATGGACTGCCCCATTGGAACTGTTAGATCACGGATATTTCGGGCTCGGGAGGCGATTGAGCAGGCGATATCAGCGATCTCCGGCTAAATTGACTGACTATGATGAAAGTAGATAAGCTATCTTTTGGTGAAGTATCCGTAATCTACATGTTTTATGTCGGTGTTAAATGCGCTTAAAAGCGGTGCGTGAGTGAACTAACTGGAAACCCTGAACACTAACTTTCAGAATTTTCAACAAAAATGAAGATAGCAACACGATGAGTGAAAAAATTTCAGCGTTAGTTGATGAGGTCCTCCTTGATGAGGATCGAGAGAATCAATTTGGGCAGATTTTGTCCGATGAGCAAGCGACTCAAACTTGGCAACGTTATCACCTAATCGGAAATGTGATTCGAAATGAAGTGCAGTCCACTGGAAAGGATCTTTCTGCTGATATCTGGTCGAAAATAGAAGAGGAACCAACGGTACTGGCTCCTTCCCCGAAGAAAAGAAAGGACTCTAAATCAGCCGATATCTGGTCTGCTGCTGGGTTATTCGCGGTCGCTGCTTCTGTTACGTTAGTTGCTGTCATCGGGTTAGGTCCACTACAAAAGGATGATCAAGCAGGACAAGTGGCGTTGAATCAGTTTGTTGATAATGAAGTATTGAATTCTTCGTTAGATCAGCAACGTATAACCGATGAATTTGGTGAAATGTTGGCAGAGCATGGGGAGTTTTCTTCTTCAGCAGGGCTCAATGGGCTGGTTGCCTATGCAAAATTGGTAAGCAACCAAGCGATGGATCAATAACTTTTTCATTTAGTCAATGCAAATGGTATTTCCCTACTTCAATATGCCGACAATCAAACAGATCAATGCGGTGTTCAAAGCATCGGTGTTGGTTCTTGCTTTACTGGTCAATGAAGTAAGTGCAAGCCCATCCGATTGGTTGATGAAGATCAATCGAGCGGCAGCGGAAGTTAATTTTTCAGGAATCTTTGTGTATACCCATGAAGGTAAGCTGGAAGTCATGCAGGTTGTCAGAAGGGTTGACGATGGAGTGATGCAAGAGCGCCTCTATGCCTTAAATGGTGAAGCGCGGGAAATTATTCGAGATATGAGCCGAGTCTGGTGCTACATCCCAGATCAAAATGTTGGAGTTCATGACTTTCGTCAAATATCGGAAAGTGGGTTCCCACGAATGGTAGCTGGGGATTTTAGCAAACTCTCCAAAAACTATACTTTTACCGAGGGCGGTTACGCAAGAATTGCTGATCGACGGGCCCATCAAGTCAACGTAATACCTAAAGATCCATATCGTTATGGTTATATACTTTGGGCAGATGAAGAAACTGGACTACTACTTAGGTCAGACTTGGTTGATTTGGCAGGAAATGTTATCGAACAGTATATGTTTGTTGATGTGGAGATTGGGATTGATATTCCGGATTCCGCATTAAAGGCTGTCAGTAATAAAGATCACCTGGAATGGTTTGGAAATGCTAATCCGCCTATCTCGGCACCATCTACAACATCAAATTGGGTGGTTGGTCAGATTCCTGGTGGCTATCAGTTGTCCAAGCACATTCGCCGAATGTCTCCCATGGAGGCGGGTGAGGTAGAACATTTGGTTTACACCGATGGATTATCTACCATTTCAGTGTTCATCAAGCAGGCTCGGGAAGGACAAAGTGGAATGAAAGGGCTGCTAAAAATGGGGGCCGTTAATGCATATCGCGATACCATTGAAAACTATCGTGTAACTGTCATGGGAGAGGTCCCAGCAGAGACAGTAGAGTTTGTATTACAAGGAATCTCCTACCGCCAGTAGCAAGTTAAAAGCGAAAAGGACGGACAAGGAATCTCTAGTTCGTTCACATTACTGAAAGAATGGTTCGTTGAATTTCTCTACTATGTTAGAAAATGGGGTGATAGCCTATGATGCAATCGGTTCTTTTTTTGACATAATGCTCCTTACTCCTCCACTCCTGCTGCTATCTGATGTGCCTTCATTGATAAAATTGACGAACTAATGTGACCCAGTTTCAATCCGAAGCAGAGTACTTCGCAGCCATTGATCTCGGCTCCAATAGTTTTCACATGATCATTGCTAAGGAAGGAACGCATGGAAATATAATAGTCATTGATCGCATTAAAGAAATGGTGCGATTGAATGCCGCCCTCGACGCACAAGGCTATTTAAGCTTGGATGGGCAAAAAGGCGCTTTCTTGTCTTTCTCGCTTTAAGCAACGACTTAAAGGTATTTCTCACAATCGTGTATGGGCGGTTGGAACCAATACATTGCGGGTCGCTAAAAATGCCTCTGAGTTTTTATCGCTCGGGAATAATGCTTTGGGACAACCAATTTCCATTATATCGGGCCATGAGGAAGCCCGACTAGTCTATTTGGGAGTCGCCGCTGATCTCGTCGCTTGCGATAAAAAAAGGCTGGTAATTGACATTGGGGGTGGTAGTACGGAGCTCATCGTTGGAAGAAACAACGAACCTCTAAAAATGGATAGTCTGTACATTGGTTGTGTCAGCTTAACTCGTGAACTTTTCAGTGATGGAGTGATTACGGTTGCTCGCATAGAGAATGCCAAACGAATAGCATTGAGGGAGTTGGAGCCGCTGCACGCGAGCTATCGCCAATTGGGTTGGGGAGAAGTAGTAGGAACATCAGGAACGATTAGAGCCATCGATAAAGTCGCTGTCGAACTGGGAGTGTCTCAAGACTGGATATCGAAAGACAGCATAGGAGCGATAGAGAGCTGGTTAAAGTCCTGTAGCCATTGTGATGGATTAATCTGTAGAAGTTCAGACTTGAGCTGACAGTTACCCGTTTATCAGTAGCTGTCTGTCAGATAGAGTTTAGTTTACAAACTTTTCTTTCCAGATCGCTTTACCGTCGATGAGTGTTTCCATCGG
>WLWI01004564.1_pt1 | contig 11690 bp, 3 predicted proteins | sample 6701501 | NCBI WGS metagenome assembly WLWI01 (sample SAMN12718690, study PRJNA515312) | sponge metagenome | isolation source: marine sponge | host: Mycale hentscheli | place: New Zealand: South Island, Marlborough, Capsize Point | collected 2014-11-01
TATTTGCCAAATGCTTGGATAGCTCTTTTTTTATGGATATGGTTTTAGACGAAGTTGCACAAAGAGGGATTCTATCACAACATCTACTGAAGCAATAGTGAGCCAAAGAAATGCTTCAAGCTTTGCTTATAAGCAGATGGACAATTCTCACAAGCACTGCTAATTGTACCAGGATCAAGAGTAACAGACTTGTCTAGCTGCTTGTCCTCCAAGTCATAGAGCCTGTTTTTCGGGTATGATTGGTTTTAACTGTTTCAATAGATGCAGAAGTGCAGCGCTAGATTTCATTCATGGAGGAGGTCCGGTTGTGTTTGTTTTTGCAAAACTGGTAGAACACAGTGAGTGGAAGGAATGCATGCAGCAAATACTTAAGTTCCCATTAATACATTGAATACACTTTAATCAAAAGAATAAGCAGGTGGGTAATATTCATTCATTCTGCAGGAGCCAGCAGAGAGTACTTCTCATTCTTTGAACAAAACCACACTATCTAGTTCATTCCATTTGTATTTATCTTCTGTTCCAATGAAATTGAAACCATTGGGTCTATTTTAAAGTTAGATATCTTGATGTATCTGAACTTGGTACAATGAAGACCTTTCACTTCCTACCGACAGACACAAGAGTTTCACACCCTGTCAGTCAGGCTGGTATACACGTAGCTGCAATGTGCTTGCATTGCGTGCTAATCAGAAATTTTTGGTGGTGCTAAACAGCAAAGCACCTCCTCATTTACGACCTTACAATAGTGGTCAATACATTTGGTTTGTTTTTTTTATATTTATTTTAGAGACGATATTTTGGTCATAGAATAAGGGGAGTAGGCAGGATTAGTGGCCACACCCAACTATGCCATGACCACACTTATTATATTATGAATACAAAGTAACATCAGCAAGCTAGTACACTCACTTATTCATACTTTTATAACAACCATAACTTCAGCTATTTGATTAACTTTTGTTTCCTAAGCAATATGAATGGTAATGTGTTCAGTCTCTATAGCTATAGCTGATGATCTTATTTAGTAAACTACGGCATATACTTCACTAATTGTCTTTTTTTATGGTTTTACCAAATTAATGTCAAGAAAATTTATTCTAGCATAGCTGCATTCCTTTCATTTCAAGTCAGTCTAATATTGTGGTTTTTAAGGCAGTATTGAGAGGTTTTAGATTGTAACATGAGAATAGATCAAATAATATACAGTCAATCAAAATAAAGGTAAATTACATTAGCCCCCAGTTTTACACCCCCTCTTCCCCTTCCCCCCCTCCCGCCCCCAACTTCACACACCACTGAGAATTTCAATATGTTTAATAATGCTTCTCAACAATGGGAGGCAGATATATGATAGATGGCTCACTAATTTTGGTGAAGGGTTCAAGATAAGACTTAATTCACTTAAATATGTACATCCATTTCCGTTTTTTTTTTGTTTTTTTTAAATCTTTGTGATGCTACTTTTGCATTTGGTCTCTTGAGCGCAACTCTTGTTATAATCCAGACTGACATAAATGTAGTTCTTGAAAAAGATTAAACTCATCACATCACTTAAATATTTAAAACTTAAGAATTAGCATTGTAGCCAGCTATCAATGATTTTTTGTTTTGTTTTGCTTTTTGCTGTTGTTGTAGTATTTTTAACTTTGCTATATTTTACCTACTGGTTGTAGTAATCATATTGATGAGAAAAAGGATATAAGATTTGTGCATTATTTGTCATCTCTGCAACTTATATCAGATAGTGCTACAGTTTCTTAAATTTTAGCTACCTGAAATTTAAGATTCACACATAATTAAGAAATTGCACTACCAAAATTTAATATTGAAACAGACCAAGAAAACTTTAAACTTAGTATTGACAAGACAATTTTAAATAAAATATGTAACATCCACAGCTCTAGTGCTCTTTCAGTAGTGAAAAGTTCAAGCCTAAAAAATAAACATTCACTGCATCACAACAATGCCATGGTTTCCAACTACGTATTTATACTATGACAAACAAGACCATTCAATTTCAATGAAGAAGTTTTAAAATCTGAGATTGGAGATAATTCAAAAGTAAGAGGATTGCTGGACTGAAAGTCATTCTTGTAATCTTCTGTAACCTAATTTTTAAGCTATTAAAACCTGTTAATCGGTTCCTTCCTGAATATCAAGTAATGAATGTAGCTTATCAGATGCCGCAGATATGAATTAGTTGTAGCCAAGCCAATTAATAGCAATCATAACTAACGAATTGATAATGCATATACTTATATAACATCATTATGATAAGCCTGATATATTGCCTTCCTCTCAGTTTACATAGTTACTTGATGTATCAATAATAATAATAATAATAATAATAATAATTATTATTATTATTATTATTATTATTATAATAATAATAAAAACAAGCCAAAAAGAGAGCTGCTGGGGATAAAAGATTCTTCATAATCTGCAACTACTAGCTATACACACTACATATGCTAAATGTGTGGTTCTATTCAGGAGCAAAAATGTGTAGAATTATTGAAGAAAAGAAACAACAATGATAGAATACTCATAAACATTGCAATTTCTGACCAACTACAGAAATAAGTTTAGTGGAACCATAACACAATATATACATCAGTGAATCTGATCTAACTGGAATGCACTCTAGACCGATACTTTATCTTTATGCCTTCCTCCTTTGAATATGCAAATGACACTAGTATGGAGATGTTACTTACACAGGTTGCAATACTGTACCTCAAATTTTCTGGATGTGTGGTTAGATGCCACAAATGAAATTAGAATATTATGTGTTTGCATATGTGTTTTAGTATCTGAGTGTGTTTACGTGTGTGTGTGTGTGTGTGTGTGCAGAGTTTGTGCGAAAAAGTGATTACATCATCCATTTAAAAGCTTATCATATGTGATGATCCAGAAACATTTAACTATTAATTGAAGACTTTTGTCATCATACACAGTCCTTAAAAGATAATCAACCTGTTCATATGTTCCTTTTGAATTCATCAACTGACTACTTCCACTAAATAAAATCATGAAATTCTTACATCTCACAAAACCTTTGGTGGTTAGTAAATTCATAGCTTTGGTTAACAACACCACTATTCATTGCCAGTTCAGATAAAACTTCTTCCTCTGAGGAATCCCAACTGAACAAACCCAACTGCAGTATTACACACAAAAAAATAGTAATCAAAAGTTTATTACAAGTAATAGTAATAATGAGATGACCAATTGAAAGTGAGAGAATTCTGAGGAGACGAGCTGGGAGAAGTGTCTACAAGTAGTGCTGCTCAAGTAACTCTGCTGAAGAGGTGATCATTCGAATTAGAGTTACTATGTAGTCTTCAGGAGCAAGGAATCACGTAACCAGCTCTTTGTTCAGAGAGAAACTAGAAATGTAGAGGAATGTATGATAGTGAGTAAGTAATGAAGTGAATGAAGAACTAATAATGAGAGGCAGGCATACAAGAAATGATTATTAGAAGAGAGAGAAAGAGAATGTAGTGTAACTGTGGAGTCCAGCTCCAGTTCAGAATGGGGCCTGAACAGTTCTATTTAGGAAATTATTGTTTGGGGAAGTTAATCCAAGTTTACCATATCTATACAATACTAAGTTACAAGGTGAAAATGATATTTCTCTTTAAATCAGTGTTAGTTATTAGCATGAAAATATTTTGAGGATTAGCCTAACAGTACACTGCACATTATAGCATGCAAATATTAGGGAGGAGTGGAGCATGTTCGTGGGGAAGCTGGGAAGTTTGAGGGGAAAGTTCCCCACTTCCCCCCCTCCCGATAGAACCCTGGCCTGCACTACTATCAGTATCACATCCGATCATTACAATAGCTAGCTATAAGGCAAGGGAGATTTCAGTATATCAGTAGTCACACTCTCATAAACAACTTCCTATGTCTTCAACTGTACATAGATAGTTTTGCCATCTCCTCATGAAGACAGCCAGCTCCTAGTTCAATTTGGACTAATATAAACTATGTGGTGTGCTTGAGCACAAATGGCGAGGTAAATGATTAATTTTAACAACTAACACTCAAGCTACTAAATAAAGTCGATGCAATTTGAGTTATTATCAGAACCTTTCAAGTCTGTGTTTTCAATAATGACATTTGATTGAGTGGATGTAGAGCGCATGGCTCTCCGGTGGTTGTATTCTTGAAATTGTCTTTGGTTTCATGTACAAACTCGTGAACACTAGAAGATGCTCCCCGCAACTGTGTTTGAATTGAAAACGAAGCAACAAAATCAAGTTACGTTATTTCAATTTTTCTTTGTGATATTCTTAATAGTAGTTGTAACGCACAATACTTTCACACAACTGAACATACCTACGCAAGACTTACCTTCGTGGTTCGTCTAGTGGACAATGAATTTTCGGGTAAATGCTGTTGAGTAGGGTTATAACTTTGACAATTAGCGTATTAACTTACCACCGCCACTAACTCGAATAGAAATGGAGCTCCCATAAGTTTTTGTGCTTTAACTGCACCCGCAAAACAATTCAAAGCGGTAATCAATTCAATTTCTAAGGTGATACGGGTAATAGTCGCTAAACCAGAGGATTCTGTTTAGTGAAGTTAGGGATGGGATCGAAAGCCAAGCGAACCCAAAAATACGGAGGGTCAAAGTACAAAATGACATACGTACGTACAAACATATATATAAACTAGTGGTGTGCTTGAGCGCAAATGGCGAGCGAGCCTGATAGTTAGGTAACATAAAACATTACGATTTTTAGCTTACTTCATGCAAACACTATAATAGCAGTTATGACATTTGATTTCAGCAAACAAATACAAAATCACTCTCTTACCTGATTAATGGTAAGCTTTGTAGTATCAAACATCAACCATTCTGATAATCTCAATCACCAGTAACTCTTGAACAAGCTCTCAGCTGCTACGATAAAAAATCAACCAGTGATATTATTTGTAATTTTAGCCAACAAAATGGAATTACTACTTACCTCATTCTTGAGTATTGATAACTTCTGTAGTATCAAATTGAAGTTACTTTGACCATCTGAATTACCTTGAATTCTTGACAACAAGCTCTCACCTACAAAAAACAAATGACAATCAATTTTAGCACACAAAATACAAAATTACTTTCGTACCTCATTTTCTTGAGCAGTGGTAACTTTTGTAGTACCAAATTTGAGTCATTTTGACTATTTGAATTTACCAGTCACTGTTGACAACAAGCTCTTCGCTATAAAAAAAAAAGGCCAGAGTTATTTTTGCATATTATTAGCTAACAAATATGGAATTACGTACTTACCTCAGCATTCCTCAGTAGTAGTAGCTTCCATAGCATTTATACTTTATGTGCTTACATACGCTTTTCAGAAGTAGTGATAGCTCTCTTAGTCCTGACTACAGGAGGTGGCTTGACATACAAGCCGCACGTAACGGGAATAAAAAGGCGAAGTTTTGAATTTAAATCTGGTAAAGGGTCTTCAATGTCATTTAGGGTGTTCGGTCTGATGTGTTCAGTTCGGATAACTGAAATTCTACTGTAAATCAATTTCGTGAGCCTGTACAAGATGAACCATGAATGGTTAGATTAATTATTATTGTGCTAACTAATATTCTGCACTTCAGTGTACCACCAAAGTTTACTCACTCAAAATTAAGTACATACTACATTTCTTTACGCAGACGAACACTAAAATATAATATTACTGTACTTATTGATAACAATTACACTGTAGTATTTTTGCACACAAAAGCATTACAAATAGCAAATTATGTAAACAGCTGTTGATTAAGTTTGTTTCGAAATCTGGACAGAGATTTGTGGCCGCTACTTCAGTAACAGTAATTGCCAAGAAATGTGCAAAGAGGGAGCTAAAATATTAACTACCGCTGCTATCAAAAAGTCTGTCAAATCTGCATGATCTAGTGTGCTCTAGTCCTGAAGGTATTGGTGCAGATGCAGCCCAAGTAAATGCAATAAAAAGCTATCAGCATAAATGCAAATTTATTCATCTCATTTTTGTAGGGGGTTCTGGAAGTCGCAGGCTATGAGAAAGCAGCACAAGGTGTGGGTGCTAGTGGTAATACATAGTTTCTGGAGCAGTGACTGGATTTGCTATTGGTGATCCATATGGAGCAGCATTAAGTGCTCATAACAACGCAATTGAAGGGAGTTTAAGTGCAATTGGAGGGTTATACACTAAATACCTTCAAATATTACGAGTTTGTTGGCGTAAATAGGCACAAATGCCAATGGTCCAACAGACGAGTGATATTTATGGTATTCAGTGTATAGTATTTTTTATCATGTACGCATGTGCAAAAATCATTCATAGCAGCAACTGTTAGCTTGATGGAAGCAAATTTATGCCTGATAACTTTTTTGCTGACTTCAAGATTTGCATAATTTCTTTTTAGAAATTTAAGATGTGGATGCTAAGTGGCTTAAAGATAGCAATAATTACATCAGGTATAATACTGAGGTAGTTTGAAATGTACAATTGGAATGCCTGAGTATAAGTACATGATATTATATATATATAAAGTTCGGAGGCACTTGAAACCACACCATAGCCACACCCCCATATCTTCTTGATCTTTTCCTCATTTTAGGAAAATATGAATGTAATGTGAAGAGAAAATAAATAATTTGATTATCACTAAAGCTTCTGCTTCTGCTGAGACTTGGCTTTGGCACAAACATGACACAAAGAGCACTATCATTATTAATCAGCATGCATGCATGAGAAGGTTAGAGTAGTCATCCTATCAGTTTTTCTGTCTGCCTATCTGTGTGTCTGTCACGCTCTGATTTTGGAGATTACTAGCAATTGACTACTGAACTCAGTATGAACTTCTGGTGGGCGGTGAATAAAGTTTCCATATAATATACTATCAGACCCATTTACAAGCTGACAAGTTAAGTTTTCTTAATCACTAATCTGAACATCAAGGCTCACCCAGGCAAGATGATTTGTCACAATATTCAGTATACTGGTTAGCTAGTTACTTCATTTCCATCATTTTGTAGTACAGTTTTAGCATATTATATTTATGTTCTAAAAAAAAGTTAGAATGCAGTACCATGGGCTCTCAGAAACTATAAACTGGAGTTCCGAGTTTCTAAATCCAGCAGATTTTAAGTTATTGCACTCTAACTATTTATTGGATTCACTTTTGAAGTGTTTCGGAATTGACATAGCTAGCTGAGATATTTCCACCACCAGGTTTGCCAACATTTTGAGTTTACTTCAGGGGGTAGAAGCTTTTAAATTAGAAAGATTCGCTGGAGAACAGCCAAAGTGGTCATAGAGCAACTGAGAACTGGTCAACAGTGCTATCTCAAAACATATCACACACTAATGTTGCTCAATATGTACCAGTATTCTTGATAAAGACCCGTTGGGGTTGGCTATGACTCCATTGTGTGTATGTGAGCTGCTGTATAGCATAAATTCAGCACCACCTATGGTTATCCCTTCTCTCCCCTTGATGCTACAGTAATACATTTGATAGCAGTCATATTCACTGTCAGCCTCCTTCAGTAGTAATAGTTTTTTTGTTGTTGTTTTTTGTTGTTGTTGTTTTTTTGTTTTAATTTTAAGAAGTAAATTTTTTTTATACAGGAAAAGCAAGAATAGGTACAAAAATAAATAAAAATAAAAGGGGCTACACCACCGCATCTCGGGAAGGAGGAAGGGTGGGGAACCGGTGGAGCCATAACGTAGAGTTCCCGCGCCAAAGTGAAATGGCTAGGCTGTGAAAGAGATGCCTGGTGGTGGAGTGAAGATCTATACCATAGCCACGGCCGGACATAGCTCTACAAATGCCTTTGACAATGGTTATGGTGTCATGAGCCAGGCCGTCCAGAGTCTCTGCAACTACAGGGATGCACTCAATGCCAGCAGAACGACATGAAGGGAGGTTGGAGGCCAGTTTCCGCTGGACTCCCACTTGAAGGGCATGACCTGGGGTGAAAGCAGCCTCAGCGACCAGCTGCTCATGGAGAGGGCTGATTACGTGGATGTCGAGGGCCGCGGGTCGACCAGAGGTCCAATGAGGGAGATAGACGTTGGCTGGACGGGTCTGGGAGCTGGCAACTTAAGCTGAGGACTTCCTTCGTAGGTCCGAGGGCAGCACTCTGTGCAGCGGTGAATATGGCGTCACGAACAGAGTTGTGACGAGTAATCCTGTCACCACTACCCTGGCAGTAACAATACAATAACAGTGTGATAATTTTTCCCAATAGGAAAATTACAATAATAGTGTGATAGTGTTAGCAGTAGATATTTACTAATAATAGTAATAATAATAATAATAAGTAATAATCTAGGTTCAATAAGAGGAAATATCACCGCACCCGACCTGATGGTCTCCAAAGATGTCAGCAGAGCACTGGCATTCGGAGCAGGAGTATGGGGATGCTGTGAAGAGGGACACCAAGCCAATAACTTATACAACATTGAAATTCACGATCATGCAGATGGATGCCCAAGGAGGCGGAGGGGATCACATTAAGCCATTCTCCAGCATGAGGCAGGCTAGAGGAGCGAGCTAGAGCACGCGAGCGGGTAGTGGGAGCAGAAACCAGCAGCTGTTGAAAGGTAGCTTTATCAATGACATGAGAGAGGGTCCTCTGATGGAGGGGAACATCTATGTCACAAGGTACCCGCCAGTCAGAGCGGAAGCTAAGGCTGGTACTACCGATTCCGGGAGGATGTCGGGACTTGGGGAATGGCCAAGGATCAGTTCAACCAGTAGTAATAGTTGGTATACTCAAGTAACTTTGGACAGATGAGTGTGGTCAAGCTGTTCAGCTTTAGACTACAATAACTATGCTGAAAGTGAAGGCCAGAGCCACTATTTAGTAATTGATTCACCATCAGAGAAAAATTAGTGATACCTATCTCATTCAAATAACTTTCTAGTGATCATATCCAAGAGGAAGTTGCAGAACATCTTGTCCTGAAAATCATCACTCAGAATTAGTTGCAGAGTACTGATAGTATCAATTGGTGGGCAGTTAACTGCACAATTCATTCATTTATAAACAGCCAATTACCTTAACAAAGCAGCGAGCTGTCAAGTAGCCAGTTCTAAGGCCAGTGCAAGTACATTGAAGTGGCATTCTGTGACCATTAGCCAGGTGCATTAAATGGTTTAGCTTGCCCCTGAGATAAAGGTACTCACAAAAGAAGAGTGCCAAGAATTTATATTTTAAGCTCAGCTTCAAGTTGTGATTCCAACTGCCAAAGATTTGGCAATGAAGGCTGATTCGCAGATACCATGGAATAAACTGCGGTGAAGGCTACAAGTTATATCTATGAATGGATGCTGTGTAATATAGCTAACCATGCAAACTACGATACTCTGTCAAACTGAAAAGTGAACCAGTTATTTTGTATTTAATTGCTACAAATATAATCCCATCAAATAACTATAAAGTTTTCAATATATTGAAATATAGCTCCTTGGTCGGTTACAGAAAGAATTTCCTTACTCTTGCTTTATCCAGAGCTGGATTCGCACTTTTCTTTGACGTAAACAGAAAGGAAAATACAAGATCTTCTTGCTACATACAATATCCATAGCTAGTAACGTGAATGTGTATGAATCCCTAGCAGAATGCATTGTGTACATTATAATAATTAATAACTCTCCTCTATGATAACTGTGGAAATGGCTGAACCCTGAGCTCAATTCAGACCAGTGTGTGTCTTTAAATAAAAGTGCACATGCAAACACACACCCACAGGGTGTGACACCCACCCACCCACACACACACACACACACACACACACACACACACACACACACACACACACACACACACACACATGCACACACTACCAATTGCTACAGAGTATGGTTCATCTTACTTGCAGTACTTACTCATCCTTGGTTGAGCCACCAGCTGAGAAGCCTTAGAAACTTTCCCCCCAGTGGGCGTGACCCGACCGCGCCCATGTACGTGAATATCATTAAAATTCCTCGGCGGTTTTTGGATGAAACTATGTATTGAACTCCACCTAACTGTATCCGCTCGTTGTTGGCGGACTAGTGCGGGTGGCGAAAACTATAATTCTTAATAAGTTGTGGAGGTGAATCTGGATGATGGCAAAGAATGAAAAACAAGACGAAAAACCTATTTTAGTGATGGCTGCTGGATTACCCAGAAAAGGCAAGTCTACAGCTCTGAATAATCTCTTCAAACTGGATTTCAAAACAGAACTTTCAGCTAATTCTGTAACTGAAACATTTACTCCTAAAGTTGTTTCTAAAAGTGATCTTAAATTGGTAGTCATGGATACACCAGGACTAGGAGCTTTTGATCTACCAAATAGTAAAGTTAAAGAAGATATTAAAAAATACACAACCGGTTTGGACTTTACTTTAATATATTGTCTTTCGGTATCTCCTAGTGACAGTTTGACGGATACAGATCAAAATGTAGTCAGCGCTTTGGTTGAATGTTGTAATAAGGAAATTTGGAACAAGTGTCTTCTTTTTCTTACCTTTGCTGATACGGTGAAGGAGGAACCAAATTATGTGGAACATTTACGAAATCATTCTGCACAATTCGAAAAATTGCTGACAAAAAATGGGATATCCAGTAAAGTAAAACTTATATTTGACTATCTACCAGCAGATAAAACTGAGATAAAGTTGGAAGACATCAAACCTAACCCAACAGATATTATTGCAGTTCCAGTCGCAAAATATGCTTCCACTACTAAAACATTACCAGGTATAAGCTTAGAGGGATATGGTGATTGGACAGATGCCCTGTATGAAGTACTACTGATGAAAGTAGATCCAGTGGATAGGCCAAAGTATCTCGATTATAGATATAGTGTTTTCACTACTGCAGCAGCAGCAGCAGTAGTAGCAATGAGAGTTAGGACTGGTTTAGCTGTTGGATCTGTATTGGGTAGTCCAGGTGGATTAATTTTAACAGGAGGCTTGGTGGTAGGTGGACTTGGAATTACAGTTTCTCAGTACTTAAAATGGAAAAAACTCAATCCTAGCTCTCAACTGACCAAGATAATTGAACTGGCTGAAGAACAAAAGGAAGCTAAAGAAGAACCACCTGTGGAATCCTGAACCAATTCAACACAAGTGATGCATAAAATACATTTGTTTGTGCTGTTATTCCCTATAGATTGAATTATGACATTTTTTTATACATAGTTTCATCCAAAAACCGCCGAGGAATTTTAATGATATTCACGTACATGGGCGCGGTCGGGTCACGCCCACTGGGGGGAAAGCTAGCTAGATAGAGCGGCTGTGGCAGTCATGGTGAAGAATTGCTGTGTGGTTGGATGTACAAACTGTATGTAGGAACGAAAGGAGGGATCAGCTTTTTTAGATTTCCACTTACAGATAGGAATAGGTGCCAGAAGTGGGAAGCTGCTATAAGTAGAGAAGGGTGGCATCCAGTCAAGTCTTCAAGAATATGCAATGAGCATTTTCTTAATGGTATGGAAGTAGTCAATAGTTCATAGTTCATAATTGTTGTTGTTGTTTTTTTGTAGGACAACCAAATATCTGCCCTTCACTGTGTAAATAGATACACAATATTAAAAGGAACTTTGAGTTTGAGTCTCATCAAGCATAAAAATGATGAAAATGTGGCGAATATCGACAAATTGTTGACTGTTTGTAGTGCATTAACGAATTTAGGGGAACCT
>WLWI01004565.1_pt1 | contig 11688 bp, 9 predicted proteins | sample 6701501 | NCBI WGS metagenome assembly WLWI01 (sample SAMN12718690, study PRJNA515312) | sponge metagenome | isolation source: marine sponge | host: Mycale hentscheli | place: New Zealand: South Island, Marlborough, Capsize Point | collected 2014-11-01
CTGGGCATGGACCCCAGGAGCCTGAACAGAATTGGCCCTGTAACTGCAATAAGAAAATCTGTGCACAAAGTGTTGCTTTATGGTTCGGCAATTTTATGGTTACAGCTTTTTTACAGCTCATAGGATTCCATGTGTTCTTCATGGTGTTGGGAGTCCTGGCCACACCTGTTCATTCACTCTCGATGATTTGCTTCTTCGTTTCTTTCTTTGTCCTCTCGATAGTATTTTTTGCAATGTTATTGAAAATTACTAACACTGAAAACTATTGTATATTTTTCTTCTCCTTTATACTGGCTGTACTTGGTATCTTAATCCTTTATCTCATTGGTATTATACTACTATTCTTACTTCCTTGCTGTGGAAGACTACAATTATGACAGTGGAATATTGACTCTCTTGGGCCGCATCCTTCCTGCTGCTGTCAGTGGATTTTTGATATTCTGTGGCAAAAGATTAGTCCAGTATGTGAAGGAAGGAGGATTCGCAGGGGGACAGCCACAAGATGTGCAAGAAGAACCCCAGGCGATGCAAGAAGGCACCCAGGCGGTACAAGCCTAAACTGTAATCATTTAGCTACTTGTGCTTACTTAGATGTGTTTGTAGATATTGTCTATATTTAGCCTACCTATTTTTGTTGTGAGTTTGCAATTTTAATGCCTTTAAAATTCAATATTGGTTTGATTTCAGTTTTTAATGCTACATTAAAAAAAAACAACAACAATGCATGTATACTAATATAATATAATATATCTGCTATTTTGCTACAACACCAAGTTTTTTTATTATATATATATATATTATGTATGTTATAGTTATAAACCAAAATTGAGGTTTGTATGCGATTTATAAACTCCGAGACACGAGGGCGCATTTTATAGCCCAAACATAAACAACGAGCAAAGTATAGCGTTAGCGGTGCGTTATACCAATTTGATTTTTTATAGCAACCAATTCATTTTTAATGCCAACATGTTTCAGCAGACTGCTTCTGCCATCATCACGGCTGATTTATAAAAATAAAAACAAAAATGCTATAATTAGCCAAAGGGTAATGCTTGACAAAATGCAATATATTGCCTAAGGTTGATTCTTGTTTATTTATGTGAGTGGCCTCAGCTGCTCTCAATATTAAAGGGGAAAGCTCCATTCCCGAGTCAGCCTGTGAACAAGGATATTTCACCAAATCACTACAGGCAGAACATGTATGGCAAGAAGGGAGTCATGTGATTCATTGGAATCAAGTAAAACTTTTGGATTTTTCACAAGGCAGGTTGAGAGAAAAGTAAAAGAAGCCATCTACATAAATATGTCACTCAACAACTTAACCATGAATAGGATTTATGTTCTTTAATTCTAATGCCTAGCGCTCTTCCTGATTCACCTATATAGAAATCTCCACATTCACACATGATTTAAGTAGGATCTTTTACTTTTGTGAGAAGATTTGACAAAGTGATTTTTGTTTTAAAAGAAGTCCTTATTCCATAATCCCAGAGTATCTTTCTTATTCTCTCACACATTGTTGAAGCATATGGAATAATTGCTGTCGCTTATACTGGATCTTCATTGAGGGTAGTTGTGTCAACCTGCTTCTTTTTCTTCTTTAGCTCATGTTTCACTTTATCCACAATACTTCTAGGATAACCATTCATTGATAAAACACTTCTAACATGGTCTATCTCATTCTTTAAGGATGATTCACTCGATAGACTGTAAGCTCTTCTAACTAAACATTTTACAATACCTTTCTTCACATGTGGGGAATGGTTGGATGGTAAGATATATATCTATCTGTGTGTGTTGATTTTCTGTGAACACTAGTCTTCATTGTGCACCAATCATCAAACCTACTGACCAACACATCCAGAAAAGGTAAACTACCGTTTGTTTCTACTTCAGAAGTTAATTGGATAGAAGGAAATAGTGAGTTTAGAAAAAGAAGTGATTCACCCAAAAGCAAAAAATATAGTCGACATATCTTCTCCATTGCTTTGATTACATCATTAAAAGTGAGTTTTTGGATGAATCACTTCTAAAGGATTTTTTATTTGACTGAAAATGAATAAATGATCATGTAGCTAGAAAGTTTTGACAAGCTTGATAAAATGAGAACACCTGTACTATGAACGTCATTACCTCCTCTAGTCGGCATTTTCCGGTTAAAATAGGATATAAAAGTGCCAGGTTTGTGAAATAAAGTGCCTGAACCAGGTGGTTGAGATGAGAGGACCGTCACCGTATACTGCATGGTTAAGGAGAGGATTTTGTGTGCAAGCAGCTGTAATTAACCACTTACCCTGAGGCAACCTACTGTAAAAGGTGAGCTGCTCCTCTTTATCTTCATTAGAATTTATCATTGAAAAAACTTATGGTATATTTTGTATTAAACTTTGTGGGGGACGGAACTGCAATCAACGTAAACGAAGTCTTAATCGATCGAATCCCGTCGGTAGTCGCCACCAGAGTCCGTAGCGTGGCTGATATCCCGCAGGTACGCGTAGGCTCTCAATTGCACTTTTAAGTTTTAATCAAAAGTCTATGCACTGGTCAGGGACACAGCTAGCACAAAATAAAATAAAAGACAGACTGAGCAAACACGAGACACACGCACATAATAATGTTCAACATTGAGTCCACCGCGCATGAGCAGACAGGCCCAACTGCGATCGACCCTTTACCATAGCGGGAATATACAATGACACAAAACTCAACAAATGACATGACACAAAAGTAATAATCTTCTTTCTTCCTGATCTTCTTTACTTCTTCCTCACTCTGGAGGGAGGCCCCACAGTCTCACTAGGTGGAAAGTCACGATATAAAATAGAGTGTCTGCAAACTGACTTGTTCTGACAGTACTCTATCATATTGTTCTGAAGTGAATTGCCTGTCTAAGTCACGTGGTTGTTTGATGATAAATAATATAGCTTGTTTTCCATCCCTTCCAGCCCTGCCACTTTCTTGTACATAGTTCAGCATCCTGTGGAAGACCCCAGTGAATAACTTGGTGAATATCTGGGCAGTTCACACCCAAACCAAATGCCCCAGTAGCAATTAACACCCTTAATGGAGATTAGCTTGAAAATTGTTCTATAATCTTCTTATTCACTGATGAGTGTGTACAGAGTGAACATGTCCACAACTCGATACTTCACATAATCTGGTGAATCTGTTCTAGCCAATGATCTCCAAGGGTTATTTTAAAAAATTGATGTATATTTATTACATCTCTATAGCTGCGGCAAAAAATGAGTGTTCTATCCATTTTCTTGTTTTTCACTAACTCACAGATAGCCTTAAATGAAGAAGCAATACCATTAGAAGGCTCGTCGCCTACACAATATATAATGTTGTTTGAACGGGGGAACATACACTATACGAGGCCTCTGCATGCACAAACTATTAATAATATACTTCCGAGTGCAAAGGGTGCTGTGGGAGTGAGTGCCATAAGATGTACTGTATCAGGCACTATGCTCTGAACTTCACTCAAATGTGAGAAATCCTTCCTGAAAGTATCACCCCTAATATGTCAAACAAAAGAATCATAAAAGTCTACGATGATTATAGACATCTTACCATTTCTTCACGCAATGTGCCTCATTCACAATCGTTCCAACCAAGTTTTCCTAAAGACATTGGTAGATACAATGTGCTTCCAGGTTGTACCAGTGCCTCTGGACTCATCAGTATCACTTGGAACTTTCCTTCTCTGATCATTTGTTTGTCTCTGGTCATCATCACATCACTTACATACACTGTTGAAGTTCCAAAAGAACGTATAGTAGCCACTTGGTCATCCATTAATGTGATTAATGGAGATAGCTATAACGAACCAGACACCATGTATAATGTCATTTCGTAGCCAACTTTGTTTTAGTGATTGTAAATAGTTTGGCATCCAAGGGTAAACAGCTTATTGCCAACAGTCATTGTTTGAATAAGCTTATACACTTAGTGCATCATTTATTTAGAATGCACTACTTAGTTCATTGGATGTCTGCATACTCAATATCTTCATTTTTTTCCTAAGTTTATACATTATTTAGTATTTAGCGATATCACAATAGTCATTATAATCATATAAATCAATCACATAATCAGTTATTATCTGTTGTATTCTATGAAGTTGGTACTTCTGACATAAATATTTTCTACAAGAATAAAAAATATTGAAATATGCAGTCATTTATTTACCTGTTGGAGATACCATGGGGCACTGCTAGTCACAGATCTAGTGGTATATACAAGAAGAACAAAGTACTGATTCAACAGAGCTACTACTGAGAAACAAAAAGCAAGCAGCAGTACGGGGCGGAGCCACGCGGTTAGGTATTTCAATTGTGGGCAGGAAACTTGAGAATTACAAATTATGGGTGTGGCATTATAATTGCCTGAGAGGCGAGTAGTCTGGCGCGGCAAAGGTTTGGCGTGCGAGACTAAGAGGCGAGACTAAGAGGCGAGCTAATGGAAGCAGGTGAAGAATCGTTTGGACGTAAAAATGAAACTGCACATCTGTTGCGGGGAAATAAAGAACGCAAACAATGGATAAAGGGAGCTGGAAGAATCAAAAGGGGTGGTGTTTGTATTGGATCTAAGGCAGCTTGGCTTACCTTGATCTGGTGTTGCTGTATTGGCATAATATATGGACTTGCTAGCAACCCCAGCAATGGTGTCTTTCAATTTATAGGTGTTTTTATTGTAGCACTATATGTTTTTAATAGCATTTTTCTATGCTTTTATCCCTTGGCTGGATATTTAGCTGACAATGTTGTTGGCAAATACAAAATGATTATTGAAAGCTTAAAGCTGTTACTTATTGCTCTCCTGGTTTCCATTGTAACAACTGCAATCTTTATGGCATTATATTTTACTGGACATTTATTCTCAGGATTTATTGAAATAGTCGGATTAATTGGAATAACAGTAGTACCTATCTCGTTTTATTTTGCCATGAATATTAGTTTTATAGGGTTCAATGCCAATGTGATTCAGTTTGGTATGGAGCAGCTCCATGACTCTCCAGTTCACCATCAAAGTCTGTTCATCTACTGGTATGTGTGGGTATATTATCTAGTGCAACTGATAATTGTACAGCCTACGAATATGTTGTTTACGAATTACTCATTTGTAGCCATTCCGTTATGTGGATCATTACTTCTATTAGCATCTATTGTTATAATAGCAGTATCTTTGTGTTTGGCTCTTAAAAGTAAGGAGTGGTTCCTTATAATTCCATCTGAAGTTAGTCCTTACAAATTAGTTTATAAAGTCACTCAATTTGCTAGGCATCATAAAGTTCCAATTCGTCGCAGTGCATTCACGTACTGCGAAGATGAGATACCTACTGGATTAGATCTTGCCAAAAATAAATATGGTGGTCCATTTACTACAGAAGAAGTAGAGAATGTCAAGGCATTCTACGGTATCCTGAAAATCATAGTGGCTTTAGGTCCGGTGTTTTTCTTCACTTATGCAGTAGATCCAGCAATGTTCTGTTATATACAATCATTTCATTGGGGTAATAGTCATAATGATATTTTTGAAGGTAATAGCTATCATTATTTTTTTGATGACAATACTTTGTCGTCAGCCATAGTCGTCATTTTAATTCCTTTATATTTGGCTATAAAGAACAAGTATAATTGTCCTTACTACCTTAATATGCTGAAAAGAATTGGTTTAGGAATTATATTCCTAATTATGGCTTTAGTATCCATAGCTGCTTTAATTTCACCTCTACTTTCGTTTGAGAAACCTGACTGCACTGCTTTACATTTTAATTATGATAACAATGACAATTCTACTGCTCATACTAGATCTCCTGTGATAATGTATCTTCTGCCAATCCTCCCACGATGTTTATATGGAGTATCTAATATGTTGCTATACACAGCTCTGTATGAATTTATATGTGCCCAGAGTCCTTCCTCTATGAAGGGACTACTCATTGGACTGTCCTTTTCTGTCAAGGGAGTTTTTCAAGCTCTTGGAGCTACTTTTGCAATTCCACTTTACCTGCATCAATTTCAAGGCTATGACTTGCTGTACTATGGAATAAACATAGCACTAGCTTTTGTTACATTAGCAATATTCAGCTACTTTGCTCGAAAATATCGATATCGAGAAAGAGACGACATCTGTGATGTATATCGCTATGCAGAGGAATATTACTCCAACTCTCAAGAAGAGAAACATTATGACTTTAAAATTTTTGTTGCTTGTGTAAATTATATTTATACAGCTATGTATTTTATATCATTGTGGACAAAACTTTTGTAGATTTTAAATTTATTTTTGTAGTATAGCTATATTGTTCAAGAATTACAGAAAATACAGTGGTATACTATAATGAGTATTTCATGAATTAGAAGGACATGATGACTGATGTACAAGTCCATAAATTTACTCTCTGCTCATTGCCATAGATGTCAGAGCTGCTATCTTCTACTAACACATAGACTATACATGTATTATCTGCCATGTGGTAAATGGTTCAATGAAATGTGTGACATACCTACAAATGATAGGGTATAAGATAAATAAATGAGAAAATTTTGTTTGCTTGCCCAAGCGATTTAATTAATTTCAGTTACTCTGCTTTTATAAAACTCAAAGAGATTGTTTCATTAATAAAAGTAGTAGTAGGTTCAAAAGACATAATTAAGATCTGAAAATTATACAGTTGCTGGCATATTTCTGATGTCATGTTTCTTCATACTGGCAAAACATTCTATACCAGAACACATCAACATAATTATACTGTATCTATTATACATCTCCTGTCTCACCTGAACTTCTTGCATCAGGGCACATGGAGAACAACATACAGCAATGAGAAAATCGTTCTTGCAAGCAGAGTAAAGAAGAGAAATTTTATGATTAAAATGTTTATTGCTTGTTTGAATTCTATATTATTATAGCTATATTTATGTTGTTAGAATTTGATTGTGAACAAAAACATGCATATAGATTATGAAATTCAAGATTGTATAGTAAATATTGTTAAAGGATCACTATGCAGTACCATTTCATGGAATAGGATGTCAGTATATTTGATGGACGAATAACAATGACAAAAAAATAGGAAACAACTTGTGAGTGAGCAGAGAATGTTATACAGTACTAATAAGTGATGAATTAGAATCAGATGTAATGGTACACAAATACATATAAAATCACTTTTTAAGTCAATTAATTTGTGTTGCTTTTGAACTACCAAAAATGCCCTATATTTAGCAAACAGTAGTACTCACGTCACATACTCCAAAACGTAGTGAGTACTATTAATATTCACAAATAACTATATAAAGAACATGAAAATCCACATCAAAGAACTTGCTTGTCTTTTTCATACTAGCGATTTTTTACCACAGGCACATTATATGAAGAAATACCAAATTTATCGGATAGTGCAGTGTAAATGTTCATCATTGATGCCACTTGAAGCTCATACTCTTTACCAGGTGACTTAAAATTCATATATAGCATATAGCATATTTTTTATTATTAGAAAAAATTGTGCCTCCTAATAACCTGATAAAAAGTCTGAATCACTCTTGAATAAGTTATAATGCTAGCTTGTCAAATCTTATCAAGAGTAGTTCAAAGAAGAACAGAAGAACTGTAAATATCTAGTACTGCAAACACCCTTAAAATACATGTCAATACAACCTGCCCCACCCTCTAACCTCACTATATTGGCTTAACCACACAATGTATTCCTTTTCCCTAACAAAACTAATTTGCACTCCCTCATTTGTTCATACCTCCTGTTATGTCGGTATAATTGTATATTACTGCTCTAACCTTGCTGTGTGTGTGTGTGTATGTGTATTCTAATTCCTCATAATTGTGTTCTGTTTGTGGTCTTACATGTTGTAATTGCCACATTCATTAAATTTGTGTTGCTGCTGCTGGGGCATTGAGGTAAAAAAAATTTTATTTAGTTCTGAAGTAGCAGTCTGGGAACTGCTTGTTAAATTTACACCTACTGCAACTCTACAAAAACATTCCCAGCGATTGTAACATACAAGACAACAGTAATAATCAGACTTTGAACTTAAATAAGTTAGTTGTTCACTAATGCCTGATTGCTTCTTTTCCAATTAATGAACAATACAATTATCTAGACAACCATATAACTGTCAGTGCTGTCTTGAATTAGAAGGTTTCATATTATGAAGATCATTAATTAAATAGTTAATGAAAAAAGGAAAATAAAATTAGTTTGAGAGGACTATTCCCAAATTTTTAGGTTGTAGTGCTAAATGATTTACAATGTTTTTGCTGAATTGTGTCATTCTTATAGACTTCTTGTTTGATCTTTTAAAGCCATGCATGTGAGGATTCAAATAACACAATTGACAATTCTGTTCATGTTTAAAACAAACTTATTAATAGCTACATATATTTTTTACTAAACTTAAATTTTTTATAGTCTATGCTTACTATTCCAATTTAAATAATCATACCAATAATACAAAAAATATATAAACATACAGTCTTTAACCAAATTTTGGGAATCTATAGAATTGTGACAAATACCAAATAATGATAGATACTCTATAATAATATAATAAAGTAAATATCTTCACTATTTAGTACAAACTGCACAAGTAAGTTCTCTATCAGGATAGTATGGGCCACATGGCATTCCATTACAAGAAGCTTCAGAGTGGTAGAAGACAGCACCATGTGTATTAGCACTTGTCCCTGAAACTCTATCCATATTTAAATCAACGCAAACAAACTCAGTGCGATAATGAGCTGAATCACGATGAGCTGACATGAGATAACCATAATATTCTCTTGTCCAGCCACTGGGACAGCTGGTCCTTGCAGGTATCATTATAGAAGTGGTCTTGTCTGGTACATAGCATACAGCACATGGAGCATTGTGGTTGAAAGAGTTGCGCTTTATGTTCCCTTCATATTCTACTCCATATATGGGACTGTGTCCCTGAATACCTGGTCTGTAACTCAGCCATTGTGGTTCATTTGGCATACACAGATAGTTAGAGCCTCCACCATGATGGCCATAGTAACTTCCCCCTGCTCTGCCTGCTAGGTTCTTGCGACATGATGTTGAGCCCCATCTAGAGGGAACAGCTGATATAATCTTGTAAAAATTTGTCATTCTCTTAATGACACTGTTTGCATTGATTGTCTCAAACAAGCATATATTCATACTACACTTTATGATTTTGTACACACTCCTCACCTGTTCACAACTTATCCAGCACCACTTGCTCCGGTTGTCATGTTGGACTTCCTGGACAGCTTCAAGTAATTTTCATTTCACTCATTCATTGAAGTGGGTGCTATTCAGCAATATATATAATAATATATCAATTGTTGTTCTTAGTTGACCTTTTCCATATTCACTAAAATAGCACTCAAAGATATGAGAGCAAGCATTTTTAAAAGATAAAGTTACTTTGGTTTTTTACCAAATGTCAAATAGGGGAGCCAACTCTAATAATAGAGAATGCAGCACTCTCTGATATTTATGTAACTAGATGATTGTTAAGAAATAGTTCAGAATTTAAATAACGGTACAAAAATATGAAATTAAGCCCATTAAAGTTTAGTCACACTTTACTCATTGCAAATATAGCCCAAATACCTCACATTTAAACCATGGGTGTAGACAAGGGGGTGCTTGGGGGTGCTCAAGCACCCCCAAATATTTTTACCAATGGAGTGTTAATTAAGAGAGGTGAGATGTTAAACATCAGGAAGTGAGTTATTTAGATTGTGGAAGTCCATGTGGCCTGAAGATTCACCTAAAAAATAAGTGAGCTGTCAGGTATGGCATCAACTAGTCAGGATAGTGAGATTGAGTTGAACTGTTCACTTGCTGCTGGACCACATCAACCTATATTAAACTTCACCAAGCAAACTTTTGGCAAACAGCAGCGAAGTTTCTCTGTTTCATGGTTGGTATAGCCGGTATCCTTGGATACATTATGTGCAAGGGAAGGATGCTGTTGTTTCTTTTGACTGTACCATTGCCATCCAAAGAAAAATGCCAATATTTGGCTATAACACATTCTCAACAATAATTATTGAATAATTCTTAACTATTTTTTTTGAAGAAAACTTAAATTTTTAAGGAAAATTTCCCAAAAATCTTAAAAAAATGATTTTAACTTGTTTGTGGGCTATGCTTCAGATTGCATACTTTATAGAATGGGTTCATGTTACCATACTTTTATTACGTTGCTTGGTAAAGGGGTTAGTAAAATCAGGACAGCTGAAAAGCTTCACTTAAATTGGGTCCAGAAATAAGCATTAAATAATACCGTCCTTCTGAAATCAATCGCTGATATACAAATAGTGAAAACGTTATTGTTATGTTGATCCAAAGCATGGGTCCTAATTTTAAAATAGGACCCAAGAATGGGTCCTTATTTTTTAAGAGGACCCAAGAATGGGTCCTTACTCTTTTATTAGGGACTCAATTATAGTTTCATATTCTTGAATATGGACCCAAGGATGGGTCCTTATCTTGAATACACTGTAGGTCCCAAGAATTGGTCCCCATTTTTTTAATAGGACCCAATAATCGGTCCTAATTTTTTTTTATTTGGGACCCTATCATGGTTTCGTATTCGGACCCAAAGTTTTTGGAATAAGTGCCAAGAAAGGGCCCTTATTCTTAAAAAGGACCCCACAATGGGTCCTTATTCTTGAATATGGACCCAAGAATGGATCTTTTGTTTATAGTTGGGACCCTATTATGGGTACACATTCTTCAATAGGGACCCAGGAATGGGTCCTTATTCTTGAATAAGACCCAAGATTGGGCCCTTATTCAAACAAGAATGGGTGATTCTTGAATAGGACCCAACAGTGGGTCCTTATTCATGAACAAGACTCAAGAATGAGTCTTTATTAAAACTCAATGACGAGTCTATACAATTGCATATAGCCGAACAATGGATGAGAGCTAAAGTGATTGCCACACAACCATTGTGCACAGGTGAGTCTTTCATAATATCTGCAACTTATTTATACTATTAGAGCATGCAATAATATTTAAGAATACGTAGAAATGGTTAAGTAAAAGGGACATATGATAATAGTCGATACACCAATTTAGTCAATAACTTGCTCATTTGAGTCACAGTCAACAACAGATAGCTTCTGAAGTGTATAAGATTTGAGCACCCCCAAAAAAAAAATTTTGTCTACACCCATGCCGGGGCAATGGAGACTGAATCAACATGGGAGGAATACAATCTGCGTGCAACAGAGGCAATAGCTGTGCACAGGTCTCTCGAGGAGTTTTTATGACAAGTACACAGGCGTCTCCATTCATGTACATCAAGACCCGAAGGTCTAGCAGCACCTCTCACTCGCAGAGCAGCCTTGCGGATGACACTACCATCAATTGAGTCAAAAATAACTGGGTGTGGGTCTTGTGGAGCCTCCGATACGATGCAGCTGGGATGAATAGGTTGAGCAGGAGGGTGTTTGTCAATTAGAATATCTTTGACAGTTTTATGCATATTCACCTCATCATCCAAATGCAACCGCCCCCCTTTGTCATCGTAGACAAGAGGTCTAAGGCAGCCTTGCATTTCCCATCAAACATCAGGTTGGAGAAGGACCTGGCCAAATTATCACTGTTCTTGTAAGACATCCTGTGCGTACGGGGCAGTCTTTCTTGTAGAGCTCTCC
>WLWI01004566.1_pt1 | contig 11686 bp, 7 predicted proteins | sample 6701501 | NCBI WGS metagenome assembly WLWI01 (sample SAMN12718690, study PRJNA515312) | sponge metagenome | isolation source: marine sponge | host: Mycale hentscheli | place: New Zealand: South Island, Marlborough, Capsize Point | collected 2014-11-01
TGAGGAGGATCTTATCAAATCTTGAAGTTACTGGATCTCGTTACGGGCTCCCTGAAAGTTTGACCCATTATCAGAATCAATGTTGCTGGGTGTCCTTCTCCTAGCACAAAACCTCTGCAGTGTTGCTGTGAAGTCCTTAGATGACAATTCAGCGCATAGCTCCAATTGTACATCCTTGGTAGTGAAGCAAACAAAGACACAGACTTAATTATGCTTTGACAATGACAGAGTGGTGATGGGAATAGAAGATCAGCAGTCACCAACAAGTCTGGAGGGATGGCGTCTCTGAAGTCCACAGAGTTGCTTCTCTATTTCCTCAACGTCATGCCTGCCAAACTAAGCAGGTTACAGAGCTGTTGGCAGATGTGGTCAGCTTCAGCTTTCGTAGCGGCACCAGATAGACATAGAACTGAGTGAGAATGATCTTAGCAGCTAGGAGGTGAATCTACAAGTGTGCCTGGGCAAGTGTTGAATGACTCTGGTGGGAAGCCTCCATTATTTTTGACTAACAGTTAGTCAGACACAGTTAGTTCATCTACCCTGAAATTATTCATTACAGAATTTGAAAGAAAAATATTTTTAGCCACCAGAGAAAAGCAACTTAAATTGTTGTGTTTCTGTTACAATTACAGCAAGGAAATGTAGAAGCATAGTCTTGCAGTGGGCATTTTCAAATTTGCCTCACCATGCAAAAAGTGTGATATACACTAGAGTATAACTAGTACGGCGTGTAAGTTGCCCATTCAAAAATGAATGGGAAAAATCGCTGAAATCGCACGGGGAAAGTGAAATAGCGCGTAACTAATTGAAATACCTCAGTAACTAAGTGGAAACTAAGTGAAATACCTCAGTAGCTAAGTGAAATAGTACGGGTAACTGGTGGATTACATTATTTTGTGTGTATACTTGATAATAATCACATAATACTCTTGTATTACTCTGCTATACCACTGTGTATTAACTGTGTATTACGCTGGTATTACTTTGCTGGTATTACTTTGCTATACCACAGCTTATTACACTGGTATTACTTTGTTATACCACCACTGTGTATTACGCTGGTATAATTTATCTACAATACTGTAAAAATAATTGTAGTAACAAAAATATTATCAAAAATGTGAATTGCACACAAAAAATAAATAAATAGATTTGTTCAGTTTGAAAATTAGTTCTTTGCTTCTTTAGGTAAATCCATTTTCAATGGAATTCCAAGGAATCAAAGGACATTTTGTATTTCTCCGACATCATTGTATGTGTGACGTCGTTCCACTTCTTCGGCAGTACACCTTCACCTCTCAAATTTCTGTAACAAAAATATTATTTGTGGTGCATTATATGGAGCAAGAGTGCATACTACCTCAGTAGCTACATTAGACAAAACACACACACATGCACAAAATAAACAAGTTTAAAGTTCCTTTCTTTGAGTATTAAAACTACATTGACTGATATTATATGTATATATGATATAGACACATAGGACACGAGACAGAAGAGAGGGAAATACATTCATCTGCGCAAGATGAAGAGCATGTCAAAACAAGGTACTTGCTATTTACAGACATCAATGGGCATTTTGTTGAAGAAATTGTATTTGATAATAATGTTTTATCGGTGACCCTTACCTATAAACAAATCCACTATTGACCCTTACCTTAAACCCTCTCTCTTACCTATGCACACAACTTTCTTAGCAACCCTTACCCCATTTATTGTGACCATTACCTATAAACATATCTACTCAATTTACCTATATTAAAAACATCTTTTTAATAGAGTTTCACATGAACCATCAATAAGAATGCCACTATCTCATGTATATACGTAACCTTTACAACAAACTCCTTGTATAGCTCAATGACCCTGTACCTATCAACTCTGTGGCTGGGGGAGGAATCTCAGGGCGGTCCTATCTCTATATGAAACTCTGTCGATCTGTACCCAAAATGCCTCTCCTACTCATAAACATGTCTCCTTAATGATAAATACATCTCTGTGATCAAGCACTTCTCAATTATTGACTCTTTATACAAACACATCTCTCTTATCTTTTTAGAAAAAACATCTCTTAGTATTTCTGACCTAACCTATGAACACATCCCTTTAAGTGACCCATACCTTGTGACCTAACCTATGAACACATTTAATGACCCTTACCTATTTTTACGTGACCTAACATCTCTTTAGGTAGTGACCTAGGCTACTAACACATCTCTCTAAGTAACCCTTACCTTGTAAACACATCTTAAGCAACCCTTACCCATCATTAGGTGACCTAATTTACGAACACATCCCTTTAAGTAAACTCTACCGTATGAACATGTTTTGAAAACACATTTATTTAGGTGACAATTACCTATGAACTTATCTCTTTACATGACCCCCATCTCTCTCAGCAATTTTTATTTATAACTCACTTGTTGGATGCCATTTATCTATAAACACATCTCTCTTTGTGATCCTCAGGGATTCATATAGGATAGTTTGCTAGGGAGGGAAGGGGATTTTGTAGAGCTAGATCCTGATATCACAGGCAGCTAGACTATTTAATAAAACTTGATATTACAGGCAGCTAGACTATTTAATAGAACTTGATATCACTGGCAGCTAGACTATTTAATAGAACTTGATATCACTGGCAGCTAGACTATTTAATAGAACTTGATATCACTGGCAGCTAGACTATTTAATAGAACTTGATATTACAGGCAGCTAGACTATTTAATAGAACTAGCTACCCTGATAGCTAGCCAGGTGTAGCAACTTTCAGAGAATTTATTTCAGTAGAATAAAACCATAATATTTCTGCTTGTGGAGCCTTCTAGTGGTTATTGAACTGAATGAGGGTGACTGAACAAGGAACTTTATAATAAACAGATGATACAGAACATGAGATCATTGTGTGGTGGGGCACAGCCCCTGGGAATGTTAGTTGGTGTTGGACAATTTCTGTGATATGTGAGTTGTACTTGGGAGGTGTGAAGGTGTAGTCATAATTGAGACTCTACCTCTACATATTCCTCATCATCCAGATCTTCATGCTACATAACACAACAGATTAGTTGTAAGTCCCATACTGAACAAACAGTTGCACTTACTTTCTCCACTCGTGCTCGTTTTTCAGGAGGATCATCATGAGGTTGCTCAGACAATGGTGGAGTGGTCTTGTGATCTTTTCGATAAATTTTAAAGGTGTTTTGAAGAGAGATTTTCCAAGAACCCTTATTTGTTAATGTGAAAGATTGATAATGACCAAGGTGAGAATAAGCACTTACTATTCTATTTCCGACTGGGTCTTGAAGGTTGGAATATTTCATCACTAGTTTAGTGCCCACTGTGATGTATTGCTCTGGTGTAGGATACAGGGTGTGTTGTACCATTAAAGAGGGGAGTAAAGATATTATTTTTTTCTTCGCATTAGAAGTAACGTGACCACTGTCAATGGCTAACGATGCGGAATATCAAAATTTTTCCTTTACAGGAATTATAAAATCAAGTGCCAATTGGATGAGGAATAGTGATCTATAGTTCATATTCATGTCTGTAGTGACAACCATTAACATTGATAAAGTATCACTCTTACTGTGCGTGGTGGAATGGCCTGGGATGATGGGGATTCAATGGGACCTGGATTACTTGCCTGTGAATGGTCTGGGATGATGGGATTCACTGGGACCTGGATCACTTGCCTGTGAATGGTCTGGGATGATGGGATTCACTGGGACCTGGATCACTTGCCTGTGAATGGCCTGGGATGATGAGGGTTCACTGGGACCTGGATCACTTGCCTGTGTGTGGTCTGGGATGATGGGGATTCACTGGGACCTGGATCATTTGCCTGTGAGTGGTCTGGGATGATGAGGGTTCACTGGGACCTGGATCACTTGCCTGTGAATGGCCTGGGATGATGAGGGTTCACTGGGACCTGGATCACTTGCCTGTGAGTGGTCTGGGATGATGGGGATTCACTGGGACCTGGATCACTTGCCTGTGAATGGTCTGGGATGATGGGGATTCACTGGGACCTGGATCACTTGCCTGTGAGTGGTCTGGGATGATGAGGGTTCACTGGGACCTGGATCACTTGCCTGTGAGTGGTCTGGGATGATGGGGACTCACTGGGACCTGGATCACTTGCCTGTGAACAGCCTGAGATGATGGGGATTCACTGCTGGGACCTGGGTCACTTGTCTGTGAATGGCCTGGGATGATGGGGATTCACTGCTGGGACCTGGGTCACTTGCCTGTGAGTGGTCTGGGATGATGGGATTCACTGCTGGGACCTGGGTCACTTGTCTGTGAATGGCCTGGGATGATGGGATTCACTGCTGGGACCTGGGTCACTTGTCTGTGAACAGCCTGGGATGATGGGGATTCACTGCTGGGACCTGGGTCACTTGCCTGTGAGTGGTCTGGGATGATGGGATTCACTGCTGGGACCTGGGTCACTTGCCTGTACATAGGTAAGTATTCATCACTTCATCAATAGTCCAGTACTATTGTTATTCCGGGTTCCAAATGTGCCACGATTGGAAGCATTTCTCTGTAATATGCAAATATAATTACATATAGAACATTAGTTGTTATTCAAGACCTCTGTACCTGTGAAGAGATGGTGCTGGCACCTGAATTGTTTATCCGGTTATAAAACAGCATGGACTAAGTTTTTATTGTCTTCTACCCTTATATTATTGTATAGTGACAGCAATTAGATTCAGCATGTGAGTGGTATGTATAAAGTATTGAAATTACATTTGAGAATATTGGTGTTGTCATGTGACTGTCTGCTGGTGTGCTCTGGTCAACAGCAGGTGATGGTGTACTCTCAATATCAAGGCAATCCATTTCACTGTCCTCCTATTGCAAGAGTAAGTTATCAGTAATACATGTTATGATCTAACTCATTTCTAGCCATGTACCAGAGAAGGAAGTAATGGAGTGCCACAAGAACTTGACTCCTTGGTGCTGCCCTCTAGAGAAACACTGAGACTCTATCAAAATGAAATGTGATAGTAAGTTAAGACTTGGAAGTAATTACATTTATGTATATTAACCTCTTTGTGCTTTGTGATTAGTTGTCTCAACTTCACCCTGTCCCCTATCTTTGGTGCCAGTTCTCTCATCTCCATCCCCGTCAACTGTAAGCAGCATTCTCCTGTCACTTCATTACTTGCAAAGTTTCCTACGACACTTTCAGGAATTCCATTATTTCGCATAAACTTGGTCAGCTCATCACCATCACTACCATCACCATCACTACCATCACCATCACTACCGTCACAATCACTACCATCACCATCATCATCACCACCATCATCATCACCACCATCATAACTATTATTGCTAGCACTATCAATGCAACCATCACTGTCATCACTATCATGTTTATCACCACTACTGTCTTTTTTCCTCATATCAGTCAGAGTGTGATATGGCGAAATATTTCATGAGCAGGCTAATTTATTTTCATGAGCCAGAGGGAGTGAAAATAAAGCCTGAGAGTGAAATATCTAGCCATATCACTCTGACAAGTGTAATAAATGGTTTATTCCACACTAGATATCTTCACTACTGTAGTTAGTACTGGAGGAAGGGTAATTCACAGGCTAAAGTTGGTTGTAAGGGTTACCCACAAACCCAGCAGATATTTTGGGTAATTCACTGCATAAAGTTGGTTGTAGGGGCTACCCGCACCCCCAGCCGATGATATTTTAGCAGCTGCTCTAACTTTATTGAGCAGGTCACACCACCAGGAAGGTAGCTATAAAAAGTTTGGCCAGTTGCTATAACTACAAGGGTAATGGGCTTGCCAGTACAGCGGGCGTGAAATAACAGCGTGAAATACCATGAGTTATTTCACGGTCACTTACCTAAAATTACACTTGTCAGAGTGATATTTTTAGGTACGTGACCGTGAAATGTGACCCCAAGCTATTATTTCACACTGCAAGCTCATTACCCTAGTAGTTAAGCAACAGGCCAATTTTTCATTTTTCTTGGTTTTTCAGCTTTCCTCTGGGGTGTAGCCTACTCAACCAGGTTAGAGCAGCTGCTTACCTCTAGTACTAACTATGGTAGTGAAGGCATCTAGTGTGGAATAAACCACTTATTACACTTGTCGGCTAATTTATTTTCACTCGCCTCTGGCTCGTGAAAATATATTAGCCTGCTCATGAAATATCTCGCCATAACACTCTGACTCATATAATAAGTATTATATATATAATCTCAATTGAAACTCGTTAGTGAGGGTCTTTGCTTTCCTCACCCACAATTATCTCTTATTATATTTAGCATTTCATTGTTTGTTTTAAATTCAATAGTCCTCTAAGTTTCTCAATGAATTTTTCTCTAATGAACACATAGTAATTTTTGACTTAGATACCCATACTGACAAATGGCATAGGGGTGTAAAAAAATTGCACACGCATACATGCACACTGTGGTGTAGTCACCAGGTGTAGGTTAAGTAGGCTGCCACCAGAGTTACTACTGCTATATTTTTAAGCTGTTTGAAGCTTCTTCCCAACCCAATCCCCGATGTCTTAATTCAGTTCTTAGGTTAGGCCCGATAAAGGGAGCAGCACAACAGTAACTGAAGCACATGCCTGAGCTGGTCACGTCACGATGTTGATAATAATACAGGTCCTTGTCTTCCTGGTGCAAGACAATCTCCCTAATCTTAGAGGTGTCAACACTAAATGCTATCCGATGGCATCTGAAGGAGGTGAGAATATCGATCAACTTGGGATAAAGGCTTGGACCCGCTAAAAGGCAGTCATTCAGCGATACATCTGTAGAGGAAGGAGCTGAGGCGTCTAACACTGCCCTAGTTTGGTAGTTGTACAGACTTCCTTGCAAACACCTTGTATGGGCATATAGTACGATGCCCGAGTCTGGCAGTCAGCAACTGGAACTAACTCGGCACGATCTAGTGTGGTGTACTCCTGTAAGACTGTTTGGAATTGCTCTAGATTGGCTTTCTTCTGTAGAAACCTTTCATTTTGAGTGAATCATCTGAGTGCCATGGGTTTGGAGATTCCTAACTTGGGTGGATTTAGCTTTCTGGGAAGCTTCACCACATAGCAACCATCCTCTGTGATTGCATAAGTATCATTGAAGTGTTTAATTGCTCTGGCATCCTCATCTGTCATCACAGGGTCTTCAGGTAGACGATCTAACTCCCACAGCTGCTGTAGAGATTGGTGGAGTGGGTCTTCCTTCACCTGAACTTCGAGAACAGGCTTTAGTCTGGTCTCGATTGAGTGGAGCAACAAAGGTTCAACCAAATACAGTAGGAATGGCCGAGATAGCTGACTCTTTGGAATAAACCGTAGGACCCTTGATGTATTGGATAGAAAGGAGGTAGCAAGGGACTGCAATAGATTGTATACAATCTAAATGCATTACAACAACAATTACAATGTAAACTTGAAAAATGCAGTGCTCTAATAAGTAAAAAATTTTTTTTTTATAAATGATCACAAGTTTTTAAAGTCTACAAAACAGAGATTATAAATGAGAAAGCTAGTGTTAGGCATTGCAGAAGAATGAATCTACATAATATATTGCAGTAGCTACAAGAGATGTCAATATTTTATAGATATCTGGTACTTTTATTATTTTCAAGACATGTTTATTAATAGAAACACCTGTATAATCTGCATATTAACAATTAATAATAACATTAACAAAAATACTTGCAAAAAATTGAAAGTTTTGTGTGGATTATATTGTATGAACATGATTGGCTAAGTTTGCAGAGCTGGCAAAGAAAGGTCTTGGGGGAACTGATAGCAACTGTTGCTGTGAAGGACTGTCACTATACACCCTCCGCATTACACTGGGCCTCTGCAGGCATTGCTTCTCAAGAGAGAACACTTTCTGCTGGTACTCTTTCTCCACCTCTGCTATTCGAGACTTGTAAGTGGCCACCATTTCTGCCCTGGCATTCTCTAGCTTTTCTTGCCAGGACTTGTCATCGCTCTCCAGGCTATTCTGTTTCTTGTTATTTTTTGACGAAGCCTTTGATATGGTGGATTCCTCACTAGTAATGCTGTCAAAGCTGCTCCTCGAAGTGTAATCTCTGAAAGGGGACATTATGCCCGCATATTGGAAATATTTGGGCCCATCAAAACTTCCCGACAGCATTTTTTCATCATCTACGAAAGGTTTCAAGTCAGCAAGTTCACTTGGATTGCAGAGAGAGCCACAGCGATACATCATCTTCTTAATGTCATCACAGTCGTAGCTGCTATTGAGGCTGCACGAGGACTGCCGGCAATATCGGAGGAGCTCTACTTCCATATCAGCCTGTCCTTCTCTGTGGGCTATATCGATAGGCGTGTCTCCATCTGTGTTCTTCATGTTTGCTCTACATCCTGCTTGCTTGAGAATTCGCGCAGTTGTTAAGTGGGACCACTTAACTGCCTCGTGTAGAGCTGTGTTGCCAAGCTACACAAACGAACAAGAAACAAAAGGGAGTCAATCACTACAGTAAAGGTCAGCTATATCTTATGTCACTCTTTCATAAACTATCACATATAAATAGCACATACTATTCACTCGTGGAATTCAATAGTTTGGGGTTAAAGTCTCATTAAAAAATAAATAATTTCCTTTAGAAAAAGTACGAAAATCATAACAAGGCACCAGAGCATATGGACCAGAGGCATACACGGCAGACCACTTGTTGATGGGATAAAGTGCCAAATGACATGGTATGACCTCGTGTACACACACACACCCTCATACAACATGTCATCCTTGCTCACCTTGTCTTGCATATCTGGAGCAACTCCAGCCCCCAGTAGATCCTTGGCTATTGCATCGTATCCTTTAGCTGCAACCAAATGCAGTGGGCCCATGCCAGAGTCCGTCCTCGCGTTCACTTTACACTGCACTGTCAAGAGCTCATGCACCGTCTCCTGATGGCCGTTCCAGCAGGCGAGATGCAGGGCTGTCCACCCATCTCTTCGCTGCAGGTTCACATCCACTTTAGCGGTAGTAGCTAGGAGTCGAATGCCATCAGAATGGCCATTGAGAGCGGCACAGTGCAGGGGGCTGGAGCCACTCTTGTCTGTGAGATTGCTGTTGAGTCTACTGCTGCTAACCAGAGTGGAGATTGCATTTACATGCCCGTTCCATGCTGCCCAGTGAAGAGGTGTCCAGCCATACTACAAAAAAAGTCAAATGTTTTAATAAAACTTGGTGTAATGGTGTGTGTGTGTGTGTGAGATCTAGCTACCAATAACTGCAGATTGTGGCCTCACCTTATCTGGCTGGTTCACACTGAATCTCCGACAGCCCATCAGATGCTTTATGACAGCACTGTGTCCATTCTTTGCAGCTTTATGCAAGGCATTTAATCCATTCTAGACAAGAGAAATAGAAATATGATAGCCAGTGAAGTCTCAATGCAACAGACATAACCAGACAAACTTACAGAATCTTTGAGTACTGGAGCACCACAGCTCAGAAGTTTACGCACATCTAGCAGTTTACCTCTTTCTGCTGCAGATCTAAGTTGTAGTCCAATCTCTTGGCCAGACTCAGCTGTTCTTTCAAAGCTCTCTTGTTGGATGCTCCTCTGACGCTCCATGACAAAACCTTTTCAACTGTTCACTCAGTGTACCTAGTCCCTACACAACTCTATGACTTTCCTCTCCTTTTATACCACTCCCACTGCCTGCAGTACTTGTTTAGATACACAATGCCGGCTTGCCCACGCCCACCACTGGCATTGGTTGAGAGTTGTTTTCACACTCTCACTGGACCATGAACTGAGGTCATGTCTGGAGTAACACATACCGGCATAGAATGCAACTAAAAAATAAACTAACACGCCCTATAATTAATTGAGATAACTGCCTATGCTCTGTGGATCGAAAAAAAAAAAAGTGTATAAATTAAACAAGAGATATTTTGCCATGAATTAAAATAAAATGAATTAATCAGTGAAAAAATTTGTCAGAGATGTTTGGACGATGTGACCAAATTTTAGCTTTAATTCTGCCATGAAATCCAGCCAATCAGCAGTACAGAAACCTGCAACTCTCTCCTCCTATAGTAACACACGCACACACACATATACTGATATGGTCACTAATAAAGTGGTTAAACTACTGTGAGTTTACTTCATGAATTGTGTTCCAGTCATTCTTGGCTAGAATAATAATAATTCTAGCTATATATGTATATTAGGTACTATAGGAATACTACAGAATGATTCTCCTGTTTATGCAGTAGTTGCATAACCACAGAATAGAGCTATATTTATTTTTCAAAGAATTCCATTCTGCAAGTGACCACCATAACTTAGGATGATTTGTTACAATAGAAACTGGTACACAAAGTAGCCAATAGCTTTCCTGTTTCTGCAGCAGTTGTATGGCCTGAATGAATGAATGTGTGTCAGTCGTTGGCTAAAATAATAGCACCTCATGCATAGTTAAAATAATAGCACCTCATGCATAGTTAAAATAATAGCACTTCATGCATAGTTAAAATAATACCACTTCAATAGCACTTCATGCATAGTTAAAATAATAGCACCTCATGCATAGTTAAAATAATAGCACCTCATGCATAGTTAAAATAATAGCACTTCATGCATAGTTAAAATAATAGCACCTCATGCATAGTTAAAATAATAGCACTTCATGCATAGTTAAAATAATAGCACTTCATGCATAGTTAAAATAATAGCACTTCATGCATAGTTAAAATAATAGCACTTCATGCATAGTTAAAATAATAGCACTTCATGCATAGTTAAAATAATAGCACCTCATGCATAGTTAAAATAATAGCACTTCATGCATAGTTAAAATAATACCACTTCATGCATAGTTAAAATAATAGCACTTCATGCATAGTTAAAATAATACCACTTCATGCATAGTTAAAATAATAGCACCTCATGCATAGTTAAAATAATAGCACTTCATGCATAGTTAAAATAATAGCACCTCATGCATAGTTAAAACAGAAGTTGAAGTAAATATGTTGAATTCTTTAAACAATGTAGGACTTCCAATTTAATTCACTTGAGCACAAGTAGTAAATATTATGAGGGAAGAAGAAAAAACGTGTACTTCAAGGCAATGGGTGTTACTTTAAATTCATTAGAGCAGACTATAAACTGTGCAGACTACAAACATTTCCTTCTGGAGACATTATAGATACTAAAAATAATAAAATAAACAGTTAGTATGCCTGACCATCATCTTACTGTTATTGTTGTTGTTTTGTCTAAAAAATCACCACTGAGTTTAACCTTACTGACCTCTGAAAAGGATTTCAGAACATCAAATAGTTATAAAAAGGTCCCGGCTGTATTACCAGATAACACTGCATGGACACACTGCTGTGTGGACACACTGCTGTATGGACACATGGACACACTGCTGTATGGACACACTGCTGTATGGACACACTGCTGTATGGACACACTGCTGTATGGACACATGGACACACTGCTGTATGGATACACTGCTGTATGGACACACTGCTGTATGGACACACTGCTGTATGGACACACGGACACACTGCTATATGGACACACTGCTGTATGGACACACTGCTGTATGGACACACGGACACACTGCTGTATGGACACATGGACACACTGCTGTATGGACACACTGCTGTATGGACACATGGACACACTGCTGTATGGACA
>WLWI01004567.1_pt1 | contig 11684 bp, 2 predicted proteins | sample 6701501 | NCBI WGS metagenome assembly WLWI01 (sample SAMN12718690, study PRJNA515312) | sponge metagenome | isolation source: marine sponge | host: Mycale hentscheli | place: New Zealand: South Island, Marlborough, Capsize Point | collected 2014-11-01
CTTTCAATGACACAACATCAATGTTCATGCATTCCTCTTCTCTTTGTTCTTCTTCTTTGACTTCATCTCTTTCTCATTCTCTCTCGTCTCTGTCTCTGTCTCCAGCATTCTATCCTCTCCGCCCACAGTAATGCTTTCACTGTTTTCAGCAAATGAATTTATTTATTTCTTAGATATGTATGAGACTATTCATATTTGAGAGTAAGAAGTCATCATCAATGGACAAATGTCATACTTTATAATAGTGTTTGTATTAGCTGTATTGAATCTAAATGTCTAGTTTATTTCATTAATTGATTTATTACTATAAAGTGGTAATTTGGTACTATGTAAAAGTACATATTATTGACTATATAACATGAAATAGAATGCAGCTTATCAATAAAGCATAGGGTGTATAAATAGCCATAAAATGATATTGATGTTGCTTATATCAGTAATCACTGATGTATTGTTTATGATTGCAACTAATAATATACATTTTTTTTAAACAACATAATTTTATTACAGAGAATTTTCATGTGATTATCTATGGTGAGCACTAAAATTGACTATTACAAACAACCTTTATATGTGATTGTTTACACAATTAAATAATACTGCTGAGTTGCTCATTCAGCATAGCTTTACTTTCATAAAGTATTTATAATTTCAGATTCCAACTAGTTGTTGCCATTACATCTGAGCTATTGTCATTACATCCCAACTAGCTGTTGCCATTACATCTGAGCTGTTGTCATTACATACCAACTAGCCGTTGTAGTATCATCCTAATTAGTTGTTGTCATAATTCCAACTAGCTGTTGCAGGTGCATTCCTACTAGAAGTTGTCATTACAAGTGTAAAGTTGTTTTATCAAACTAATAAAAAGTCCATTGATTGAACTTGAGAATAGATACAATTCTTGTCAATACATGTAAGTAACTTTACATTCTGCATCATAACTGCCCATATGTGTAGTAATAATGACTGTGATAGGAAAACAGTTAATGGTATATTATTCCATTACTTCATTTAATTATTGCTTAGTGCAAATATGAAAATATGTTTATCAAGCCCTGCTTACACTGGGATGTTCAAGATAATATCCAAGTATATATGGATACATCTTCCACTATTGAGAGTTCACTCTCGTTTAAACAACATTTATGATAGTATGTAGAAAGTGAATTAAATGAAAAGATGTTATTGCACTTTTTGAAAGCTAACATTTATATCTTATTTATTATAATTTATATTTTACTTATTTCATTTTGATAATCTAATGCTGAAACTAAAGCTATAGAATAATCTATTCTAAAATACACTATATACGTGCATTGTTTATAAAATGTGCGAAGCCTTTAATTATAATGTTTAATATTTTATTTGATGTAATATCATATTATATCGAGGTTTAATGATTTTATTCAAGTTTTATGTGAGCATATAATATTTAGTCAATTTCTTACTATCTTAATAGTGACATTTTAATTTTGACTACATAGAGTTTTACATTAGACTTGTAAATCAGCACAAAATGTACTATTTTTACCCAGTATATTCCCACGTAAACTATCATTATGAAACTACTCAGTAGCTATATTCCAGTGTAAATTCTACATATACATACTTGTACATGTATACTCAAAATTACTATTTATAAATAAGGCTGATTTTTATTTATACATTCAAAATCAGACACACATGAACAGAATAGGTTCAATGATCAATATAGTCTAGTGTGAGAATTGTTTACTTCAGCAGATATCTGAGACCTCAAGACATTGAAATCATATTAAATTAATAGACATATCAAGAGATCACAATTACAGCAGATCAAAGATATTTTACATATCTGAAAGATCACACATACTATACCAAACTATTAGACTGTACATACTTGACTAACCATATAGTATGAATACATAACCAAACAAAAAAAATTATCAAACAAAAAAAATACTTAAAAACCATATACTTATAAAAAAAATTCACTGGCTTAGTTAAAAAGAAAACAAACAAACAAACAGTAACCACAACAACACCTTATCCCCAGTTACTAACAAATACTTTACCAAATCATGATATAACAAACTTTACCCAACCAATAGGTCAGAAACTTTACCAAACCCAAAGATTAGTGATACTTTATCAACCAAAAGTCCTTCAGTACTTTACCAACCAAAAGACCTTCGGTACTTTACCAACCAAAAGACCTTCGGTACTTTACCAACCAAAAGACCTTCGGTAATTTACCAACCATGAGATGACAATACTTTACCTACTAAGAGATCCCACATATTTTACCCACCACGAGATCACACATACTTTACCAATCAAAAGATAACACGTACTTTACCAACCAAAATATCACACGTGCTTTATCAAACGATGTAAGAGATCACATGTTCTTTTTGAAAAGGTCTTTGGGCTAAAATAATTAATTTAGATCATAATGTTATAATGTGGTTCAATGCACGCGTCAATCACAACAACGCTCCAACTTCAAGTATAATTCTTTCTTATTTCAATACTCATTGAAATACAGACAATCCAAATCATTCTGCAGAACATAAAAACTGATGCGGTATAAATACCCAGGCTATAATTAATTTCACCACAAGTCAGGAAATACAATTAATTACAATGATCATAATAATGATTACAACAATACAATTCTAGCATGCCAAGTTATTACACTTCCTCATCCTTATTTGAAAGTAACTTATGTCTGTCTGGGGGTACCACTTGACGTGTCGATCTTTGAACTGGAGCATTTGTTGAACTTGAGTTTCCATGAATTAATGATTCGTGCATATGCCACTGTTCAGGTTAACGGGCTGTAACTGTAATGAACTAATTTGGTAATACTTATGTTACAGTTTGAAACAATTTTATTATGTGCAGTTATATTTAAGTGCAAATATAATATTAAATGCTGTAATCATCCAACATTTCTAAATATAGAGGGAAATTGCTGCTGATAATCATTTGATTGCAAATGACGTGAAACTAATGGTAAGCCATTGACTCAGATTGTAACTGTTTCTCATGAATTTTCAGCTACTCAATTCACTTCTTTCTCAGAAATGTATGCGAGTATTACTAGAAGAATAAGAAGTCATCATCAATTGACCATGTTTATTATTAATATCCACCAAATGTAACACACATTATAATAGTATTAGTGGTAGCTATATCGAGTCTCAATGTCTGGCTCATGTCATAGATTGAAATTATTACTGTATAATCGTGGCACTTCTATACTCTGTTAAAAAATATAAGATTCTAGACTGAACATAAATTATAATAATATTATTATCAATAAGGCATATTGTTAGGTTTAATTAATAACAAAATGATTTAGATATTGTAACAATTTATGTATCTTTATGGCTGTAACAAATGATTCACCTTTATTATAAAATATTATATATTATTGTAGAATAAATAGTTCCGTAGCTCCAGTTTTTCAGCATTAATAAGATCTAAAGGATATTTTTCAACTTGTAGAATAACATCCTATTATATAATTTATTGGAGAATGTTTCTACATATTATTATCACAATTGTTGCTTAAATGAGAGTTAACAGTTAATAGTAAAAAAAAAGCTATTTACGGTTATACTTCTCTTATCCTGGCACCTTGGTTTTGGTTTAAGTTAAAAGTTGTTTTGTTACACAGAAAAAGGTCTAAACTTCCCTACCTTATATAGTGAAAATGTTTATAAACACTTTTATCAAGGAATTGCAGTCATTCCATCATTGGCCTAATTTGATCAAAGCTTCTTGAAATGTTATACAGACTTCAGGAATTGTATTTCTGTCTGATAATAGTCACGTACTGCTGTGGAGCATGTGTAGCTGATCTCTATCAAGTAAACACAACCAGAACCTTGTGCTTCTCTGATGTAGCTGAGTTTATGTGCTCTCAACATGATTCATTAGTCGTTTGGACAGTTACTAGTAATAGTACTGGGGAGAGGTCAAGTGGTTTAAGTTTTGATTATTCTGTGCTAGCTACTGAACAGAGAATGAAGATGACTGTGATAGATTCTACTGAAGTTATTGCTCAGATACTTTATGGTAATTCATCATTCTCTTTGACTGTCCTGACTATTGAAGCTACACTTTCTGCAATTGTGTATTGTAACTCTGACACACTTGCTTACTACCCACAAAATAGTAAGTTAGTGTTTCAATAGAGAAAGCTCTATAAATGTAAATGTCTTTTTACAATATGTAGAAAATACTGTAGCACCATTGAACATTACATTAACACCAACTACAGTGGATCATTCAAACTACCGAGTTACATGGACACCCTCCTACTACAATACTTCAAGATACATGATGATAGTTTATCCTCCTGAATCCTACACACAGGAAGATCTCATCATCCACAACACTGATAACAGTACAGTACAGAACATCACTATAGCATTCAAGGACTGCCCACACATAATATATTCTAATTTTATAATAGGTGAGTTTCAAAAGACAGATAAATGTAATTGTTTATATTCAGTGTCTTTAATAAGAAACTAGTATTTAAAGTTCAAATAATTAAAAAGTAAGTCTGCTGGAAAATTATTTTTTCATATTATAAATTTAATACTCTGACGTAAAATGATCACATCTCTGTATACTTTTTTAGAATGTAAGCTGATAAAATCATCTACGATACTATTTTATAGCATTACCAACTGTGGCAGAATGACTACACATTTATCATATAATAATAAGATTATTCAATGCATAAATAAAACTTGGGGAATAGACTTCTGGTATGACACACTACCTACAACATCAACTACCAGTAAGTGGTTTAAATAAGATTTTTGTGATATCTTTAGTGAATGAATTTATGTGTGGGAGTATTTCGGTATTAAAGTCAATATATTAGTAAAATTGTAACAAATTACTTCCGCTAGCTATAATATGGATGATTCGCATCATAATGTATTTTTGCATACATTATCCATAACTTAAATATAGAATGTTCCTAACTTAAACTAAATGCAAAGAAAGATTTAATTTCATAATTAAATTGAGAAGTTTATTAAGTTACTAATGTTATTGTGAACCATTACTATATTATATATATTAAATATTATGTATATAATTTTCAGATGCTCCATTAGCTATCAATTGTACATTCGAATTGGTCGATTGTACATTAAAGTCTGATGTCCTGGATTCTCTGAGAATGTGTGAACAATGCAAAAATGAGATACTAAATACATGTTCTAGCAACTTGCTTCCAATAATACTGAGTGTTGCTGTGACATGTCTTCTGACCATCATTATTCATGTCATCATAATAGTAGTATTTACAATCACAATGAAGAGGAAAAGTAAGTGAAGTTAAAATATTTATAATGTAACAGTTGTCATCATTTTCAATTCAGGTAAAGTTCAGAATCAATCATCTAGGTAAGGTTCATAATATTCAATGTATGTTACATTATTAATTGATGAGTAAAGGAAAGTTCATTTTTCTTTCAGTTTTACTGAACACAGTGGCCAAACAAAGGTAGTAAGAGAATAGTAATTTGTTTAATATTAATAATTTTTAATATGAATATATTGTTGATTTTTTTAGAAATCTTCACAAATAAATTGCTCACAGATATTAACAAGAAAAGTATGATAACATAATATATAATAGTGTAAATAATAAATATTGTTTTTCTACTTCTTATTAATTAATGAATGTTGAATAGTTATAATAATGTAGCAATATCTATATTGTAGATATTGTTATGATGGCAATAAAATATTCCTTTTAAGAGTTATATAATAATTAAGTGGAAAGAGATTATGAATTTAAAACATTTTGACCGATGTATTTTATTACATATAACATAAAAAAGCTATGAAAGAGAGAGAATACATCTAATGAGTAAAATAAGGCTAAGAAAGAAATTATGGAAGTTATACATTACGTAAGTGTATATGAGGTGAATGACAATTTTTATTGCAATTAATTTTTATATCTTTTTTTACTTACAAGACACATTACCATCAGATTGTATTGTTATTGAATATACTTTCCCTATATATGCATAGAATGCTGCATATGACACAGTCCAGGTCAACATGCAAAAGGTACATCAAAAGCATTTTGTCCTATTTGATAGTGGTCCAAGTTAAAACAATAACCTTTTATACATTTCTATTTAAATGCAATTTCTTTTATGCTGATTCATGCAAGTTATCCAAATATATTTGTCAATATAGAGGGAAATTTCTGCTGATAGTCATTTGATTGCAAATGACTTGAACAATGATGGTAAGCTGTTGACTCAGATTGTAATACTCTAACTAATTTCAGCAACTGAATTCACTTCTTAGATATGTATGAGACTATTAACATTTGAAGAATAAGAAGTAATCATCAATGGACAATGTTATTTTTCTTACAAATGTCATACATTATAAAATTGTTGATAGTATGTATAGAATATAAATGTTTTGTGTAATTCATCCATTGAAACTATAACCATAAAGTGGCAATCCAGTACTATGTAAAAGTACAAATTCTGGACTATAGCATGAAATAGAATACTGCTAATCAATAAAGCATAGGTTGCATAAATATAGCCAATAAAATGATATTGATGCGGCTTATGTTACTAACCATTGATGTACAGTTTATGGCTGAAACGAATAATTCACATTGTTTACAACACTAAATTTTATTACAGAAAATTTCATGTGAATAACTAATATATGACGAGTGCTAAAAAATTGAGTATATTAAAAAAGTTTTATACTTAATTGTTAACACAGTTACATAATATTTCTATGAGTTGCTTTTTGAACATGCTTTGCTTACATAGAGTATTTATCATTTTCTGATTCAAATTAGCTGTTGTCATTAAATTCCAACTAGCAGTTGTGATCATGACTAAACAGTTGGATCATCATTTTCTTTCAGCTGACTATGCATATGTTCACTGATCCTAATACCTTAGTGATCCTCCTCACATCTTTCTTATCCTCATACCTTTCTTATTGCCATATTTGGTCATATACAGAACTCAACCAATCACTTTGCTACACTTTCATTTCTATTTCATGCACTATTCAGGAAGAGGATGTGGTGGGCAGTTTTCTATGTATATTTGCTGCTTCAATCTTTACATGTTCACTTCAAACTTGTATTACTTTGACAAAAATAGTTTACAAAGCCAAATCCTCCGAGATCTTGGGTTGTGGACGCCTGCAACTGGGTAGAGAAGGAATAAGAGAGCTTCACAGAGTAGTTAGCTGCAACTCCCTTCCTCTTTCTTGTGGGTCAGTGTTGATTCTGGTGGCGACCTACTGAGCATTCCTGTGGCTTCTAGTATTGCTTTTTCCAGACTTGGTGGCAGCTGCAACATCTAGTTTTTCTACCTACCACAATTTAGATAATATTCTGAACATTCCAGTTCAAACTTATTTTTAATATGAGCATCAAGCAACAATTAAATGAAATAAGGGCACAATAATTATCGTTAGCTGCTCTCCACTCACAGTCATTGTTACACTACATACAATAATATATATTATGTTTGATGACAATTTATTTGATGCAAAATCCTATATCGTTGATTACTAATATTAATTAAAGTTCTAAGTGAGCATATTATATGTACTCAATTTTTTCAACTTATCTTAATAGCGATATATATAATATATTGTCAAGCACTTCAGAATCACAACATTTGGTAAAAGTGTTTTCTATAGATGTGGTTAAAGGCATTTACCTATAATCCTTACAAAACAGAATTGTGAGTAGCATAGCGAGTAAAAACTGATTAAAAATGCTAAGCAGTGGCATGTATTTTTTTAAATGTGTTTGGGCCAAAGTTATTAAGTTAGATCATAAAATATAGATTTTTGGTTACACTTTTCTACATGCACACAGACACATATATACACACACATATATAATGAACAATTAAAGTAAAGACACCCTGATGTGCCAGTATGTGCATGTAGTTGTGGAATCATTAAAGAGAATAATACTCATCAATAATTTCAAAATCACTTTTTAGAGATGTAGCTAAACTCTAAATGTATGGAAACAAGAAACTGAGTACAATACTATAAGAATAAAACTTAATTACATGTTGTTATTACATTGCATATACAGATTGAAAAATCTAGTATGCAAGAACACTTACTACGCAACTGTTATCAATGTGAATACAATTTATAAGAGTTTTAGGTTAGAGTCAGCCAACAAACGTATCCATTGTCATTGTGGTAACCAATATGAATATTACTTATTTCAAAATTACATGTATTTTTTCACTTGTAACCAACCTCTTAACATTTTCATAGGCTCCATTTTATGAGAGAATGTATAGAGGTAAATGACATCCAGAAATTTAAAATAGATTATGTAAATGTTTAGATAAAATAATGGTTGTAGAGTAGCTCTGAAAAGATGTAAGAAATGACAAGTAAAAAATTATGAGTTGATTGTAACTAAGAATATCTATCTAATTTGACAGTAAATGCACCAAATTAATTAAATATTATTATACGGATTTATATTAAAAAAATACCATAACAATTATTATTTAGGACTTGCATAGGAAACATTTATAGAATTTATCACAAACGGCTAAAATGCTTATTGGAAATATTTAATAGGAATACACAATTTAACATTATAGTAGCCAGCTAGAAATTAATTAGAAATTTTACAATATTTTTTTATAATTTTAAGCTGAATATTTAGGTACTGTACCCATAAAGAGTGTAAAAATGATACAAGGACCATAAAAGCTGAGCTTGCTCATAGTGTAAATTGACAGAACATTAATAAGTTTCTATAATTAAATATAAGACATAAGATTAAGCTATATTATGCTTCATTTAGGGAAAATATGTATAGTTAAAAGGACATAAAATATAAGGGAAATAAAAAATATATATCTCATTTACACATTCATCCCACTGTTTTAACACCACTGTCCAAGAAAAATGTACTAATAAATTACCTAAACACATAATTATACTCGATGATAACTCCACCTAATTATAGAATAGCCTGAGCCTGATTAGATATCACATATCATATATGAAAAATATATGACATGTCTCTACTAACAAATTAAATAACAAACTGTTTGGAATATAATTGTTATGGTGTGAAAAAAAAATTCCTTTTCTTACATCTATTTTACTTTTTATTTAAATAATGTTTAGTTTGTATTCCAGTGCTTAATATTGCTGCATCAAATTTTGCTATAATGTGCTAGGCTGCACACTGATGTGTGAACATTCATCGGTCCTGATTCCACCTCATTCTGACAGGCACTTTTCAGGCTCTTCTGGAATTGCCCTGATGCTGTCATTAGTCATAATATTATATTGTCACACATTTACATTATATTTTTACTCGTTGTGAAGGTGCAAAAATTAATAAATCTAGGCATGACGTTTAAATAAAAAATCTGATATATCAACTTTATAACAAAGAAAATGTATATAAATTATGTGTTCCAGAAGAATGACTGGTCAGCATTGGCATAGTGTAGGCTTGGTGTGGGAGGCAATATCCAGTTCTTTAGTCCAAGCTTACCAGTGGCATCATCTACTGATAGCTTCAACAATGACTAATACTTACTAGATGACCTTGAGCATCACCAGGAGATAAAATTTTAAATGCTTAAATTTTTTTCTGAAATTTCATATTAGGCAGTTTGTCTCATACTGCTATATCCTGTTAAGAATATAATTAGCAAACAGTATTCTATTAGTTAATGCCTCTCTAAGCTGGTGAATATTGTCAATTGATAATATTATTAGTATGCTGACGAAAACATTCCAAACTAAAAGTTCCATTACGTTGTTTGGAAACATAAAACATAAAGCTACCCCAAACGTTTCTTACATGTGAAGAATGTTAAACTGTGACAAACAATAGGTAGCATGATCTGAGTAAGTTTAGAAATAGCATTACTGTGTTTGGACAACTTATAACATCACCCAAGGAAAGCAGCAAGCATTAAGTGATTTTAGTGACAACCAATGGTGTAAGAAGATATTATAGGGGAACTCCTAGTGCATGTTTTTAGTGGTTCAAAAGTGTTCATGTGAGACAATACATGGTTAGATTGTGCCCCAAAATTATGAGGGTGCTCCAGTCCTTGGAGCCACCCCCCCCCCCCCCCCTTCCTAGCCATTGACAACAAGCAGCACATTAATCAATATTTGATTTGTGGGTCTTGTGGATATGTTTGAGTATTAGTACTAGAGTGAAAAGATATTATTGAAGAGCTAGTGACTATCAAAAACACAACATAAGTTTATCCCCAAGTTCCAAGTACATACACTCAAAAAATAATAGGTTATACCACTGGCATTAAAATTAAAAATTAAAATTATTACTACATTAAATTAAATAATAATCTATTTCTGAACCTATCGTATAGTAGTATTGAAAATTAATAATAGCAAGACTTAGGACTTCGAAAGCCTTTTCATCAGTTGTTTGTGAAGATACAATTGTGAAAACTATGATAACAATTAATATTAAATTAATTACAATTGCACCATCACACAATTTCTGAAGGCTTCTAGAAGCTGAGCTGTCTTGTTATCTTTAAATTTCAATACTACGATAAGGTCAGAAAATAGATTATTATTATTAAAATTATGTGTTACCTATAACAAAATATTAAAACCTTATTATACCATTGTATGCATAAACAACAAAACAATAGATAGTACAACTACTATTGAAGTGTAGATCACTTGTTTTAAAGAATAATTTTTCTAAAGGTGCAGCTTTTTACCTAAAGAAAAAAGCTTACATTGGTATTTATTTCATGTGTGGTTGGTATTCAAAACTATGTATAAATAGCGATTATTTCAATGGTTGTAGTTGGATAGTATTTTATTCTTTTTCTGCCTTCTTGGCAGTTTTTTGCAGGGAACAAGCCCGCAAGAACGAATTAAGACCTTGAACCTTGGGCTTGGTTCACTTCGGTGTGATGTTTGTTATCAAAAAAACTCAATGAATTCTTCAGAAGTTAGATCATTTTCCAAACAAACAACCTATTGGAATCAGCACTACTTCATCAACTCCCAATATTGGAATGGAAGTGTAACCATAATCCTTATACTTGGTGAAGAAAATATTAAAATATTATCTTATTAAATTTTTAATAAGTTCTTGTGATCTTATGTAATGTATACAAGAATCTATGCTGACTATCTTTTGATCTCTTAATGGGGATAATCTTTTGCACCAGTTTTCTTAAAGTCACCATAATCTAATTTTAATTTCTCATTGTTGTAGTCTTAAAAATCTCATGTGGTGATAAAAGCTACTGAAATACAACACTTCCTCCTGAAAAATATAGAAAAATAAGGTGGCAAAGCGAATTTCAATGTGACTTAAATAACTTTTATTAGCATGTTCAGTGAACGTGAGTAAAGGGTTTAGCATTATGTAGCATATGAACTCATTCCCGATAAGTGCAAAATAATAATAGTCAAACACCAATGCACAGTTACAAAGCACAGCATGAACTATGACTAATTCTCAAAGTTCAAGCTAAGTAAATAAATAATAAATTAGTGTTTTGTTGTGTTCACATAATTGCTATACATGTAAATTGTTGTCTTAACCAATAAACAAAATTAACCAAAATAATTAACAAGGACAATTGTTATTCAGTCGAAAAATGTTGTAT
>WLWI01004568.1_pt1 | contig 11684 bp, 10 predicted proteins | sample 6701501 | NCBI WGS metagenome assembly WLWI01 (sample SAMN12718690, study PRJNA515312) | sponge metagenome | isolation source: marine sponge | host: Mycale hentscheli | place: New Zealand: South Island, Marlborough, Capsize Point | collected 2014-11-01
AGATAACGATCAACCAAACTTAGAATTCTAATAACGGCAATACAGCCCCAGCGGGGCTTTTTCTACGTAACGTCCCCCTTCGAGGGGGAATCCTAATGCCTCCTGCTATGCAGGAGGTTGATTACTGGAAGAAAGGACTTGAATGTTAAACAACAACCAAAATGCAGGCATAAAAATCACAGGCACAGGTCGTTACCTACCAGAAAAGGTTTTAAGTAACCTGGATATGGAAGCAATGGTTGATACATCTGATGAATGGATCCGAACCCGTACAGGAATTGAAAAAAGACATATCGCGGCCGACGATGAACCAACGTCGGCGTTAGGAGCAGCCGCAGCCATAGAAGCGCTCGCGGCGGCGAATATGCATGCAGCAGATATAGAATTAATTATTGTTGCGACGATTAGCCCGGATAAAATATTCCCAAATACGGCATGCTTTGTCCAAAAAAGGATCGACGCTGTAAACGCAGTCTGTTTTTCTGTCGAGGCGGCTTGCTCGGGTTTTGTTTACATTATGGCCATTGGCGCCGCAATGATAAAATCCGGACTGTTTAAAAATGCGTTATTAATCGGCGCGGAAAAACTGTCGTCAATCATAAACTGGAATGACCGCAGCACCTGCGTTTTATTCGGTGACGGAGCCGGAGCCGTTGTTATCGAAGAAGCAGCAAACGATGACGAAAATATGCATATTTATTCCAAATTAGGTTCAGACGGGAATTATAGCGATATCCTTCATGTACCCGGAGGCGGATCCTGCCAACCATTTTCACAAACGGTTCTTGACGAAAAATTACATTTCCTGGCTATGTCGGGTCACGAAGTGTTTAAACTGGCTGTGAATACGATGGCTGCTGCTGCGAAAGAAACGCTTGAAAAAAGTAATATTTCAATTAACGACATCCGTTGGCTGATTCCCCACCAGGCAAATACCCGCATTATTGCCGCTATTGCGAAGCGATTAGATATTGACGAGGATAAAGTGTATGTCAACTTAGCTAATTATGGAAACACCTCAGGCGCAACGGTACCAATCGCATTAGATGAACTGGTAAGAGCCGGTTTGATTAAAAAGGGTGATTATTTATTATTTGTCGCCTTTGGCGGTGGATTGACTTGGGGTGCAAATTTAATTCGGTGGTAATATAATTTCAGGAAACGCAAAACAAAGGATAAAAGTCAATCGTGAAGTTAAATGACAAAATCGCAGTCGTAACTGGCGGAAACCGAGGCATAGGAAAGGCAATAAGTACAAAATTAGCCAATGAAGGCGCCACTGTGATCATAATCAATACCAATCCGGAGAGCGCTAAAATTGCACTGGATAACTTTGCTCAAAATGGCTTAACAATGTATAGCAAAATAGCCAATGTTGATAACGAAAAAAAAATTGCCGCCGTATTTGAGGAAATTTTAGCAGACTTCGGTAAAATAGACATACTGGTAAATAACGCAGGAATAACAAGAGACAATTTATTAATCCGAATGAAATCGGAGGAATGGAATTCCGTCATTGACATCAATCTTAAGGGGACATACAATTGCATAAAAGCGGTGTGCAAAACAATGATGAAAAAACGATTCGGCAAAATCATAAACGTATCATCCGTCGTCGGATTGGCCGGAAATACGGGGCAGGCTAATTATTCAGCATCAAAAGCAGGTATTATCGGCCTCTCAAAATCCGTGGCCAAAGAACTCGCATCCCGCAACGTTAACGTCAACGTCGTTGCACCTGGTTATATCCAGACTGAAATGACCCATGATTTAAATCCTGAGGAAAAAGAGACATTCCTGACGAATATTCCACTTAAAAAACCGGGCACACCGGAAGATGTTGCTAATATGGTCTGTTTTTTAGCGTCTGACGACGCCAACTATATAACGGGACAGACCTTTAACGTTGACGGAGGAATGGTCATGTAAGAATGATGACCCCGCATCATTCATGATGTATCGAATAGCATAATCGTCAATACATTTGATTTTTTGCTTATTTGACTTTAAAAAATCGTAAATCATATTATTTTGATGATTTTTTATTTAACCCCATGTAATCAATTTAAGGAGACGTTTGATGGCTACAACAGCTGATCGTGTAAAAGACATTGTTGTCGAACAACTTGGAGTAAATCCAGACCAGGTATCGCCAGATTCTAAGTTTGTTGATGATTTAGGCGCCGATTCTCTGGACACTGTTGAATTAATTATGGCGCTTGAGGAAGCATTTGGCACTGAAATTGACGATGAAGATGCAGAAAAATTGCAAACCGTAGATGATGTTATAAAATACATTGAAAGCAATAAAGATTAAATCGTCTTAGCCTGCATAATGCAGGTTCGCGTTTGTTTGATCATTTTGCATTAATTCTTTCTCTATCGTTTACGAAAATCATCGTATTTGTTTTTAAAAGGCCGTCCCTTCTTGAACACCAATCGCATAGTCATAACGGGCATAGGCGCCGTAACCAGTGTTGGAAATACAGTGCCCGAAGCTTGGGATAGCCTACTTTCAGGGAAAAGCGGGGTTGATTTAATCTCTCGATTTGATACGACGGACTATTCTGTCAAAATCGCAGGAGAAATTAAAAATTTTGACCCGACCCAGTCGATCTCACCAAAAGTAGCGAGGCGATTGGATCCATTTTGTCACTACGCTCTTGCGGCCTCTCAGGAAGCCATCATTAGCTCTGGCATTGACACTGAATCACTCGATTTGACCCGAGTGGGAACGATCATTGGAAGCGGTATCGGCGGCATTACGACCTTAGAAAGCCAGGTGCTCAAATTAGCCGCTAAAGGGCCATCGAGAGTCTCCCCATTTTTAGTGCCGATGATGATCGGAGACATGGCATCAGGCGCTGTTTCAATTCAATATGGGTTCAAAGGTCCAAATTTCGGCGTCGTCTCAGCATGTGCAACCGGAATCCACGCAATTGGCGAGGCATATCATATTCTGAAAAGAGGTCATGCAGATGTTGTTGTCTCAGGTGGGACGGAGGCATGTGTAACTCCGATAAGTCTTGCCGGTTTTTCGGCCATGAAAGCCTTGTCGGTACACAATGATGAACCGACTAGAGCCAGCCGCCCTTTTGATGCACAAAGAAGTGGGTTTGTACTTGGAGAAGGCGCTGGAATTGTTGTTTTAGAAACATTGGAACATGCGATAAATCGAAATGCAAAAATTCTGGCAGAAGTTATAGGGTATGCAGCATCAGCCGACGCCTATCATATTACATCGCCTGACCCTGAAAATAAGGGTGCTATTCACGTATTGGAAACCTTAATGAAAGAAGCCGAATTAAAGCCGGAAGATATTGATTATATTAATGCTCATGGAACCGGAACAGTATTAAACGATAAAAATGAGACAAATGCCATCAAGAAAGTGATGGGGGAAACAGCTTACAAAATTCCGATATCAAGTACAAAATCACTGACTGGACATGCATTGGGAGCCGCCGGAGCAATTGAAACAATCATTTGTATAAAATCAATTTGCAATAATATTATACTAGGCACCTATAATTATGAAAACAAGGATCCCGAATGCGATCTTGATTATGTACCTAATAAATCGCTAAACATTGACGTAAATGTTGCGCTTAATTTAAATTTTGGATTTGGTGGTCATAATGCAGTGATTGCATTGAAACACTATGAAAATTGAACCAAAGATTTCAAATAATGCATTTTTTTGTTTATTATTTGCGGTCACGATTTTTCTTTCAGTTACGGGTTGTTATTCGCTTATAAAAATCAATCCACGCCCGGAGTTGTCGAATCGATCATTAACGAAACAGGAAAAAATGTGGGGCAGCCTGATTCGCAGCAGTTATCCAAAATGGCAGGGACCCGTTACTCCGTCACACCAATTTGAAACCGATCAAAAAAGTTTTATTTCAATTGAGTCTGCCGAAAGCCCCGCAAAAGAACATCGTTTAGAAAAACCAGACATACAGCCTCCGAAAATGAGTAGAATTTCTGACGAAAATCGTGCAATAACCAATAATAATGATCAGGCCGTTATAGGACGTAAAATCGCGAGTAGACACTCAATAGATGAAACTAATTTGCCTGATGCCATTTTGGATATAAACCCAAAGAGAAAATTTGCAACATCTCCATCAGCTAACGAAGGGTACAGAATCGTATCCGATGGAAATGACGCCAATTTATCCCAAACGTCATCACATCCCCACCCCAATTACACCTACAGGGTGAAAAAAGGTGAAACCCTATATAAAATTGCCCGAAAATTTTATGGAGACGAATCTGCTTGGAAAAAGATTTTCAATGCAAATAAAGCAATCATAAAAAATCCAAACAACCTAAAACCGGGAACTTATATAAAAATTCCCTAACAGTCTGTCGGACCTTGGAAATCGTCGCAAGAGAATCGTTAAATTGAGAATATTTTGTCCAAATTTGTGGAGTATATTATGCTTGAATGATCGATAATGATTCGGACAAAAATAGGTCGGAAATGCGATTTTTGCAGTAGATTTCTCCCAAATTCAACAGATTGCCAGAGCTAAAGATATGTTGGCTTACAGAAACTGATTATTATGGGCAAACTAGAAAACTTATATACTTCCATGAAGTTATTGTGGAGCAAGAAACCGCCGCCAAGTGCACGCAAGACCCATCCCCAAAAACCACCTGTGGATGACAAACCAACAAGCAATTTTACAATTGTTTTAGCTTCAATTACCTCAATACTGATTATCTGGGGCGCCTATGCGATAAACATTCTGTATCAAACGCCGACAACAGCCACTGACGACTTTATCGTTGGCCAAAAAGTCCCTGCGGACATCTATGCCCAGGTAACATTTGATTTTAATGATTCTACCCAAACGGCGATAAAACAGCAGCATGAGGCAAGTAAAGTTTTAGACATTTATCGAATTGACGATGCAGTGAATGACATCATGCATCAGAATTTTATAGAATTATTTCGAATTATCAAAGCGCAATCAATTGATGACAGCGGAAAAATTGAAACGGATGAAATCATTTTATCGGATTATATAAGAATGATATATAAATCGCTTACAAAAGATCAAAAAGACAGCCTCATTGCAATGTTCGGCAGCGCCGACAAACAAAAATTTTTCCTGCAAAATTTGGACAATTTATTATTAGATGGCGTCATTAGTAAAAAAGATAACAGCCAGCAGTTCAGCCAGCAGTTCAGCCAGCAGCGAATTTATATTTTAGATTCATTTTCACGCAAAACAAAAACAAGCTTTTCTTCAATTAACACCCCTAAAACATTAGCAGATGAAATACTAACATTATTTGTTGATCGATTTAGTTTCACAAATCCGGAAACCGTTGAATTCATATCACAAAATATAATATCCAGAATTATTCGTCCAAACCTTCACTTCGAAGAACTATTAACAAATGAAGCAAGGGAAAAAGCCCGTGACGCCGTCCAACCCGAAAAACAATGGATTTCTGAAGGAACCGTATTTCTTCAGCAAGGAAGCGTTATTACCGAAAAAGATATATTAATTCTTTCAGCTCATAACAGCGCAATAAATGCAAGTATAGACAGTACACAGTATTTGCTTAAAGTCATCTCTTCACTGACGCTTGGCCTCATCTGCATACTCGTAATGGTAATATATATTTATACACTTAATCCCTCCTTTTGCATATCACGATCACAGATCATCCTGATATCAGTTATTATTGCGCTGAATATTGTCCTGATCCGGCTGGTCGAGGAGCTTATTCCAATAGTCATGAGCGGTTCAAAAGTATTGATTAATCCGGCGCTGCCCATCGCATTTTCATCATTGTTTGCAGCAATCCTGTTTGGTAAAAGACTGGGTATGGCCATTGGGGTTTTCATGTCCCTTATTGCATGTTTAACCATTTCAGATTCAATCCACATATTTATATTGGGAATCGCGACCTCATTCTGTGGAACATTGGCGATCTACTCGGCGCGCACGCGCACTCAGACGTTTCGTGCGTCCATCGTGATGGCAATATCTATTTTTTTGATAGAGAGCGTCTATTTGACCCTAAAATCAACCCCCTGGCCAAATTTCTTAATCATGCTCGGCATCGCGATTACAACCGGATTTCTGACGGTTCTGTTAATAAACCTGTTACTGCCTTTAACCGAATATCTTATGGGACTGACAACAAACATAAGTTTATTAGAATTAAGCGATTTAAATCATCCGATTCTAAAACGATTGCAAATGGAAGCGCCGGGAACCTACCATCATACCCTTATGGTTGCCACATTATCCGAAACTGCAGCTGAAGCCATTGGCGCAAATACCTTACTTACCCGCGTTGCAACCTATTTTCATGATATCGGCAAATTATCAAATCCATCCTATTTTACAGAAAATAGCTTTGGCGTGGATCGCCATGAAGATTTAAGTCCAAGAATGAGTACTATGATCATTCTAAATCATGTGAAAGAAGGCTTGGCTCTCGCTGCAAAATATGGATTAAAAAAGCCAATCCGGGATGTGATCGCATCGCATCATGGAACAAGTTTGGTTTATTATTTTTATCACCGTGCAATTACAGAAAGCAAAAATACCGAAGAAGGCGCGATAACAGAAGAAGATTTTCGCTATGCCGGGCCATTGCCAAAAAGTAAAGAATCCTCCATTATCAGCTTAGCAGACTCATGTGAAGCGGCATCGCGATCACTAAAAAAACAAACGCCCCAAAAAATAACAGCTCTGATTAAAGAAATATTTCGCAACAAGTTAATAGATGGCCAGCTAGACGAGAGTAAATTGACTATCGCGGAAATTAAAATCGTGGAAGCATCAATTATCAAATCATTGAATACCATGCTTCATAGTAGAATTAGCTATCCAAAGGTAACCCAGAATGAAAGTAACCCTGAACAATTGTCAAAAAACTTATTTACTGAAAAAAAGAAAAAAATTGAAGGAGATCATACAAAGGACAGTCCACCTCAGCAGCCTAAGCCGGTTATTGCTTCCAGATGACGAATTGTCCATAATCTTTGTTGATGAGTGCACCATTGCAAAACTCAACGAAAAATACTTGAATCATCGCGGTACTACAGACGTTATTACATTTGATTATTTAAGTGAAAAAAAAATTCCTGCCGCAAATGACGATCATAGAACAATTGGAGATATATACATATGTTGCGATCTTGCCGAAAAAGCTGCAATACACTATAAAAATGATCTTTCAACTGAAATAATCCACTATATCACCCATGGAATTTTACATCTTTGCGGTTACAACGATCATGAAAGCGCTGATGTTCAAAAAATGCGCGCTAAAGAAAACGAAATTTTAGGCAAGTTGAATGAAGAATTTGCATTGACTGAATGCGTTGAAATAAGGGCAGCCGAAATCCGTGATAAAAGTAAGTGAATCGAACGCCTTGAAAGTATAATTTATGGGTGCAGGTTCTTCGATATAACAGAGTTATGCTGTTTCTTTCAGATTTGACAACACATATAAATACAGAAAAAAATAGGAGGGAAAAGACATTTTTATATGGAGATTGACTATTTACTTTACTTTTTTTTGATTTTTTTGAACCTGATTATCGCAACGTGGTTGACCGGCTTAATGACCGCATTATTCGAGCTTAGCTGGGCAAAAATTAAAAAACTTGATCCGATTAAACGCCAAAAACTGGTTGAACGCTTCACCAACATACTCGAAAACCGGAATATCTATCGGATATTGATACGATCGCTTGCCTTAATAAATCTCGCAATTTTGTCAATCGTAATCTATCGCCTCAGCATTATTTTATTCTTTCAATATACCAATGTGTACACGGAAATATTCGCCGGTATACTTGCTGTCATTGTTTTTATTCTCATCACTGAAATTATAGGAAATGGATGGCTGTGTTCGTTTGAATGGTCATTACTATCGATATCGACGCCGGTGCTTCGAGTTATGACCATTATTTTTAAGCCGATTATCAACCTGATCTTACATTTTCAAAATCGAATTAACAAATTAAGCAAAAACCAAAGTGATGAAGACAAAGCAACAACAGCCGATGAAATTATCTCTCTGGTGGAAAATGACGCACATCAATTACCCGAACTGAGCACACTCGAAGACAGCGAAAGACAAATGATTCGTGGAATCTTTGATTTAGAGGAGTCTTTGGTCAAAGAAATCATGACGCCTCGGGTAGATATTGACGCGTTAAAGATTGATGCGTCAATCGATGATATTAAAGAAAAAATCATAGAAACGGGTCATAGTCGCATTCCATTATACAGAGAACGCATTGATGAAATTGTAGGGTTCATCTATGCAAAAGATCTTCTCGATGAAAAAAAGGTAAATGACGCGATCGGTCTGGAAGAGTTGTTGCATCCGCCGGTATTCATACCTGAGACTAAAAATGTTAGCGATCTACTGGAGGAATTTAAAGACACAAAAAATCATATCGCCGTTATCATCGATGAATACGGCGGTACAGCAGGAATTGTAACATTTGAAGATATTTTAGAGGAAATTGTCGGAGAAATTCAGGACGAATATGATTCCGATGAGGACCACTCTAATTATACCATAAAAGACGGCGGAAGTTTAGTAACTGACGCCAGAATGCCAATTGACGAAATCAATGAACTCCTTGATCTCAGAATTTCGGAGGAAAAAGATTTTGATACGATAGGCGGATATGTCATTAGCGAACTGGGCCGCATTCCCCGCATGGGAGAAATCGTCACATTAAATGACGTCAAGGCAAATATAATAGCTGCGGATGCAAGAAAAATCAGTAAATTAATTTTAACAAAATTAGACAACCAGATCAAAGAAAAATACGAAATTGACCAAATCCCCGATTAGAAATCAGCAGCGGCCAGAATGCACCTACCCCATATTCCTAACCTGCACTACGCATAAACATTTGTAATGAGAGTCAAAACATTGCGTAATATCAATGAGTTACGGCATTTATCCGCGTACAGGAATAGTGTTGAAATCCACCGTGGCGGAAACTATTTCGAACCCGGATAATACTGTAACTCATTGAAATTATATGATATGTTGACTCGTAATAAAAAGTTTATGCATAATGCAGGCTAAGCTAATAAATTTTTGAAATAGTACCCAAACCAGATGAATAACGACGCCGTAATATTAAATAAGCTATTTGAACTTACCCGCAGTTATATTAACACGATTCGTGACGATAACTCGTTGATTACAAATAATATCCCCCCTAAAAAACTTGCCGCGATTTTTGATGTCGGCATCCAAGAAAGTGGAATTTCATCAGAGCAATTATTAAAATTACTAGAATCATATCTATCAGAAAGCGTAAAAACAGGGCACAAATATTTTTTTAATCAGCTATATGGTGGATTTAATATAACAGCATTCATTGCTGAAATAGTCACTTCCCTAACCAGCACTTCGATGTATACCTATGAAGTCGCTCCGATTGCAACATTGATGGAAATCGAACTAATCAAAAAAATGAATCGGATAATCGGATTCAAAGAAGGCAGCGGTCAATTCGTATCAGGCGGCAGCAGTGCAAATTTAGTTGCAGCGCTTTGCGCCCGCAATAAAAAATTTCCTGAACTTAAACATCAGGGAATAAAAGGAAATTCAGCCTTGACAATGTTCGTGTCCGATCAAGCACACTATTCCCTGAATAAAGCAGCAAATCTGCTTGGGATCGGATCCGATAATTTAATAAAAATTCCATCCGATCACAAAGGATGCATGCAAGTCGATCATTTAGAACGCGCCTTACACGCTTCCCAAAAAAAAGGAGACCACCCATTCTTAATCGTCGCAACAGCTGGAACAACCGTGTTAGGAGCATTTGATCCAATTGAACCGATTTCCAGGATCGCCAAAACACATGATGTATGGCTTCATGTTGACGGCGCGTTATGCGGATCAGTGCTGCTAAGCGATTCCCATGCCCACCTGTTCGCAGGAATTCAACATGCTGATTCATTGACTTGGGATCCTCACAAAATGATGAGCATTCCACTCATTTGTTCAGTTTTGCTGGTCAAAGATAACGACGTTCTAAATAATGCATGCGCATGCGACAACGATGAATATTTGTTCCATGATCATGAATTCAAAGATTACGATCTGGGTAAAGATTCCATTCAATGTGGACGGCGTGCAGATGTCTTAAAACTCTGGTTTTCCTGGAAGTATTTTGGAGATTCCGGATACAAAGATCGAATTAATAAATTGTTCGAACTGACCAATCATTCTGTGCAAATTATTCAAAACTCGATGCATCTGAAATTAGTGGCAATGCCGCAGTCCGTAACGGTTTGCTTCCGATATATCCCCAAGAAAGATATGAATCTTGATAAATTTAATTTAACCCTGCGTGATCGCCTAATTCAATCTGGAAAGATAATGATAAATTACTCCTATCTTAAAGATCAATTAGTCATTCGATTAGTATTAATTAATCCCGACTTAGAATTCAAAGATATCGACTATATTTTTGATGAAATAGTTAAAACCGCTGAATCCATAGCAACCGAAGTAGGCGCCTGACCTTTCCAATTCACGACGAATAGCTAGCCCGGTTTTCTCATAAACGTTGTCGTGAAAAAACCGGGCTAAAATGCCAAATTGAACGATAAAACTATTCAATTTTCTTCCTGACCGCCTCCAATAGTCTGAGAATCTCATCATCACCTTTGAAGGGTCTCGATCTGGATAGAATCAATGCCGCGCTGAGTGCTTTTTCCGCTAAATCAAACTCCTTCATGCCGATCATCGCTTTGCCCAAATGTAGATAAGTAACTGCGTTGTTTGGATCTAAATTCAATGATCGCTCAAACAATTTTTTTGCTTGTTCAAACTCTCCCTCATGGTAATAGCCCCAACCTGCAGTATCCGCAATCGCCGCATGATTGGGAAATTGCTTTAATAATTTATCCGCCAATAATTTAGCTTCTGATAATGTTTCCTCTCTTTCAGCCAAAAGCATCGCTAAGTTATTCGCAATGATCGGGTTTTCCGGAAACGTGTTTAATGCATTTCGATAACTTGAAATAGCCTCGTCGTAATTTCCATAATCTCTATAAAAATTGCTTAAGCTTACCATTGGCAATATCGAATCCGGAAACTGAGTTATGGCGCTTTTACACAAAGCGATTGTTTCAGATTGATTTCCTGTCCGATGGTAGGCGGCTGCTAATTGCAGTTTCAGTTCCAGATTATGTGGCAACTGATCCAATAACGACTCCATAATTTCTATAGCATCCTTATACCTTTCCTAGCCAATGAAAGACTTGCTTAAAATAATCCGTGCATGAATCTGTTTTCTGTTTTTCTTCAGCACGTTTTGCACATGTTCAATAGCCATGGAATACAGTTGCAACTTAAGATACATATTTCCCGATATTAAATTTGCCTTTATATTCCCGGGATTGTCATCCAATATCTTCCTTAGAATGTTAGCGCCTTTATCTGCATCTCCAAAATTAATAAGCAACTCTGCTCGCCTGACCATGGCTAATTCAGATGATTCATTATCCAATAAACTAATTTTCTTAGTAAACCTCCGCCTCTGGCGGAGGACTCGTATAGGTTCGACCGGTCCGTGGCTTTTGATGTAATGTAAATCGAGTAAAGTTTTTCCTCCAAGAAAGCCCCGTTGGCCAAAATGGAGGAAGAACAGATGCATG
>WLWI01004569.1_pt1 | contig 11682 bp, 6 predicted proteins | sample 6701501 | NCBI WGS metagenome assembly WLWI01 (sample SAMN12718690, study PRJNA515312) | sponge metagenome | isolation source: marine sponge | host: Mycale hentscheli | place: New Zealand: South Island, Marlborough, Capsize Point | collected 2014-11-01
GGGCAAGGAGGAGGAGAGCTAAAACGAAACAGAAACAGGTAGCAAAGTAAAGAATCTGACAGTATTTTGTAGCCACACCAAGCATGCATGGAATAGCTGCAATTACAGGGAACATGCATCGTTCGCTATTTTGTGCTATTTGAGCGCATCACTAGTTTATTAAGAAAGTGCTACTTTTTTGAATTTCGGGCTAATCGTTGAGAAAACGCGAAGCTTTCATCTCCACGTAAGTACCAGCTTTTATGGGCAACGCCCCCTAGCGTCACGTCATAATCACGTGAGCAAATAATTTCTGCAGCCGGCAGTGTAGTTCGCGCTTTATTCGGGCTCCCAGGCTTTACTCCGGGAAGTTCACGTTGAAAATGTATACAGGTGAGTGTTTCTGGCTAGTTTGGCTTCTTTTCTTATGAAGACAGCGTTTCCACGTATAATTTTCATTGGTCGAGCTATTTTGATACCTCATTAAAAATTGCTAACAGATTGCTTGTTCTTTTGGAAGGAGATTATGAAGGATATATTGCAATAGCTAGGTAGTGTTTAATAGTGCTAAGGGTTCGCACCTTTGGTGCTTCATTTTCTATTGCAGTAGACCACTTGTTCCATTCATTTTGTGTTGTTGAAAAGTCAGATTGCCTTTTTGTTCTGGTTAACCATTTCTTCAGGTATTGACGGATTTCACCTATTCCTGTGGGGTGATTAGGTAAAGGGTTTGGCCCACGAGGGGGACGTATAAGATATTTCAAAATTTTCTTTGCGTGGTCACTACTAACACAATTAATAATTTTTTTTATTGACTAGGTGAAATCTGGTGGGGACAGCGGTCTAAGCAATCATTATTTGTTTGAAAGCAGCAACTGGTGCCAATATTTCAACTCCTGCACTAGCTAGAGTTATGCAAGTATTCCAATAACGAAGAGGCTCATTAATTCCTGATGAGAAATAGCGACAATGGATGAGAACAGCAAATCACAGAGTGCTGTCATTGAGTCATTCAGGGTAGTCCATCGCTACAACATCAGCCTACACTCTAACTTGCATGGGTTATTACCTTCAAAGTCAATGGTCAATAAACTCCAGTTACTTTAAAAAGTTGACATTTGATACACTAAGCAACTAAGGTTATATAGGATTGTGGGCAGTGGCTTTCTCCTCAGTACTCTATACACCATTAATGAAAAGCTACTTTGTAAAGTGCCCCTCCGCTAACGAACATTGCACCGCGTGGTAATCATTTTCGGGGATTCTCAATTGATATCGTGCAGAAGCGTCTTCTTTTGAAAGCTTGAGTGACCATGGTAAATCATTTTGATGGCCACAAAGTTTTAATAGTGTTAACTTATTTCTTATTTAAAGTCTCTGGAAATGACTGGCAGTATATCGATGTCCAACCAGAGAGTTTACAGCCCACTGGTATCGTACATCTTTTTGAAGGAGCTTCACTAACGATTTATTGTGGTAGTGCCTCTCCAGCGTATTGGAGTTTTGATTCTTATAGGTGGCCTGTAGTAAATCGCCATTCAATAGAATACAGGAGCATAAAATTGAACAACTTAGAAATAAAAGATTCAGGAACGTATTACTGTTACGGTACGAATGCAGACACTAGATTTGTGGAAGACGTACAAATCGCTGTATTCTTAAACCGCTCCTATGGCTTATCTGGTAAGGTTATACCTAGTTGGGTAGAAATTCCAGAAAATGGTTCTGTAACTCTATTCTGTGATAGTGCGGGACCTCTGGAATGGAAAAGCTTACACTTTCACGGCATGCAAAAGAAGATAGAAGGTAAAACGCTTACTTTATATAACCTGCAAAAACATCACAGTGGTCGCTATATATGTCGAGGGATTATATACTACTCGAATAATAAGCGAAGGAGTATTTTTCATAACTCAGCCACAATAATAGTTGATGGTATTGTCCGTTATATTGGATTAAATCAAGCGAATATTTGACAAAAACAAACAAAAAAGACATGAAACAAAAACAAAAACAACAACAACGAACAAACAAAAAACAGCAACAGCTACCAAGAACTCAAAAGAAAAACTAAAACTAAAAAAACGAAGCACCAACAGTGCGAATGGGCGTTATGAAGTACTGTAGTTAGTTAGCTATTCTAACCCACAGAATAATTCAGCAGAGCGAACTAAGCTGAGTTCGGGATATCTATGTCTTCATTTTAATTTGCATAGGCTTAGGTATAGCCATTTACCGCAGACATAAGTATACCCTTTTCTACTAACGCCCCAGCGCGAGTTATGAAGCAAGGCATTTACTACATTTTATGCGGAGTAATTTTGTTAGAAATGATCCGCTGAAAGAAATAGCTAAAAAAACTTGTACTGCAGAGCAGGTAAGACATGTAGTAGCTATTTATGTCAATTACATAAGCTAACTGTTGGAGCAAGCAAACAAGTGACAAACATAGACCAGATGGCACAACAATAAACAATTAATTACTGATTTTACACCTTATTGAGAAAGGACAAACATACATTCACACTTGATTCACACACACATTTAGCATTAGCTTCATGAAAACTACCCCCCTTGGAGCTACAGTATTAGAGTGGACTGACCCAGCTCAGTCCAAGCAGTTGTGCAGTTGTTCAGTTTTGTTGCAGTTGTTCAGTTTTGTTGCAGTTGTTCAGTTTTGTTGCAGTTGTTCAGTTTTGTTGCAGTTGTTCAGTTTTGTTGCAGTTGTTCAGTTTTGTTGCAGCTGTTCAGTTTTGTTGCAGTTGTTCAACTCTTCTAGCCCATTCATGCATTCTTTTTTTCATATTTTCTTGAATATTATTCGACTTCCTATTCATTCGTTTAATCATCATTGTACTATTCTTCAATTCCATATAACTTAAGCCCTATCTACCTTTGATTGTCTGGGGTAGTCTAACTGCACTCTGGATTAGCATACAAGGACATTTGCGCAGGAAGAGACATACCCAGTGCAGTGTTAGTGCAGGAAGAGACATACCCAGTGCAGTGTTAGTTCATTTAAGGGCGAGTTGTGTTGCTACTAGGTAACCAGCCGCTACGCTTTATTGCGCACTAGATGATTCACTAACTTATAAACATTCTATAGCCCGCATAGATTTTCTTTTAGCCTAGCCATTTTGTTCGCTCAGCTGACTTCAACGGTAACCATTTTCCAGTTGATTTGGGTAGTATCAATAATATGTTGATATGTAGCTCGCGCAAGTTGATATGTAGCTCTTGCAGTAATGAAACGGTAGTCCTACATGCAGTCTCAATAAGAAAAGCTAAACACACAAGAGTCGCTCATTTACCTTGTAGTGTCCTTGAGGAACTCCAATTCTAGCACTCCCTTAAATGACCGATAATATAAATAAAATAACTATGTACCTCAAGCTGCCTTACAAAAGAAATCGGCTTTATGGGGAGATACCCAGAAATACATTATAGAGCTTCACTACCTGGCAGAAAATTGTGAATATGGAGTACTAACTTCTGAAATGACCAGAGACAGATTAAGGATGAAGCTTTGTCAGAAAAGCTTCAGCTGGATGCAGACCTCACACTAGCTAAAACAAAAAAGAATAACTTATCTGTCAGCAAGAAGCAGTCCATGAACAGCAGCAAGTACTCAAACATAAAGATTTGTGTTCAAGTGGAGTCGTGGATTAAATAGGTTATGATCCTAATAGGAAGACAGCACAGTATCACCACTGAGGCTAGTATCGCGGCCGACCCCTTTCCCTTTTATTCTCCGCTTGCGTGGGGAAGGGAAAGAGGGTCTGGTAGAAGCTTGTACATCATTTTGTGTCATTCTCCTGGATTCATGGGGAACCATACCTTCCGTGTATTGCTTATGTAGAGGTGTGGCTTTCCGGATGTAGAATTAAATAAGCGTATAAAAACACCGTTATCATCACTTCGAATGCTGGAGATGGATTATAAAGCTTTAGTGCGAGCGGTTGCGTTGGAACAGCAAACAGGAAGAAGCAATTCTTGCATTTTTACAGAATCAAGATGTCTTTATTTCTTTACCTACTGGCTATGGCAAGTCACTGTGTTACTCACTGCTTCTTCCCATATATGATAAGTTGAAGAATGTGGAAAATAAGAGCATAGTAACAGACTTTCCACAGCAAAAGCAGTATCTCAAAGCCATCTTGAAACCTAGGAATCCCTGTAATACTTTCGCGTGAGTGTGATATTTGACACTTGAACACAAATGTTTGAGTACTTTCTGCTGTTCATGGGCTGCTTCTTTCTGACAGATACGTTTTTTTTTTGCTTTAGCTAGTGTGAGGTCTGCAGACAAAACAGAGGCTATGCATATGGTGTGGAAGAAGGCAACGCAGGAGAGAGTGAAGTCCGCAACAGATGTTCTTTGTCATCAATACAATATGAAAGGCAGTTCAAGGCTCAGTGCCGTTCTAAAATTGTGGCATTGGTGTCTGAAGAAGACAACTCTGGGACAAACATATATATAAACTAGTGGTGTGCTTGAGCGCAAATATCAAGCGAGCCTGCCTAGTTAGGTAATATACAGTGTAAAACTATAGTAGTGTTACTATGTTTTAGCTTAGTTCATGCAAACACTATAATAGCAGTTATGACCCTTTTATTTCAGCAAACAAATACAAAATTACTCTTACCTGATTAATGGTAACTTCTGTAGTATCAAACATCAGTGATAACCTCAATTACCAGTAATTCTTGAACAAGCTCTCAGCTACAATAACCCCCCCCCCCAAAAAAAAAACAGTGTTATTATTTGTAACTAGTAAGTACCCCACCTCACAGTAGCGCTTGACATATTGCACAGTAAGAATGCAGTAGCATAAGTTACTCTTATTCATGGCTACAGTTGATTAAGGTTACAATCAGTTTCACTCTCCTGCTCTATTTATTCCTGAACTATCTCATTTTTGTATCCCCCTTCTTTTTTTCCAGCTCTTCCTTCTTGAATCAAAGAGTCCTTTCTCCTCCTTTATCTACCTCTCCTGCCTGTGATCTTTCAGTCCTTTCTATCATGATTGTGGATTTAGGCTAAGTGAAACTTTAAACTTCTGCTTTTCTACTTTCACCTTTCTTTTTTAAACTTACGCTGCCATTACTCGACGATTCGATTCCACCCGCTTTTTAGTACAATTAATCGTTCCCTTTTTGCCTTCTCTTTCGTAGTTTCTCCTTTTTACCATTACCACACCACTACTACTACTATATTTTGTATATGTGTACTGCTTAAATTCTATCATCTCATCAGTTTTCATATATATATTATAAATAAATGAAACAATTGATAATTTTATTCAACAAGAAAGTCTAATAACTTTAGCTACAAGTTAACAGTGCTGTATACTGCTGAATCCTGTGAATATCAGAATATTTCTTGTACCACAAAACCTTCAGAAGAAAGATTCATGATGGTTATCAAGGCATTCAAAAGTTTTGTCTCAGAGCAAGATGTTCCGTTTCGTGGCCTGGAATGTCAGCTTAGATAAAAGATTTGATTGAGTGTTGCTCTATTTGTGTCCAAAACCAAATGCCAAGGAAAGAACCACTTATTACATCCCCGATTCCAGACTATCCATGGCACAAAGTTGTCTCCGATCTCTTTCATTTGAAGTAATGGAACTATTTGATTATTGCGTGCGGATTATTTTTCAAGATGATAGCGCCTACAGGGCTCCTGAAGTCATAGGTTGGGGGTCATAAAACCCAGGCCTCTTCCTAAAATGAGATATATAGAAATCATAAAGCTTGGTTCAATTACATACATCTGCTAGTGTGATTGAGGCATTCAAAATAATATTTGCAAGACACGGTATTCCTCAGATTATTTTGACAGATAATGAATGATCCACAGTATTCATGCTGAGAATTACAGAGATTTTCCAAACTACAATTTTTCCCACAGAATAATGGCTGTGCATAACATGTGGTTCAAACAGCAAAAAAGATTCTGAGTGACTCTTCTGATCCACAACTTTCAATGCTTGTGTATAGGACAACACCATTGCCCTAGCGTAATATTAGTATATTTGTAATATTAAGAAACTAGCGAGTACCCCGCCACATAGTGGCCTTGACGTATTGCAAAGTAAGAATGCAGTAGCACAAGTTATCCTGCTCAATTATCATTTTCTACCATTGGTTAAGGTTACGTAACCCTCTCCTGCTCTCTCTTTTTTTTTATTTTTATTAAAAAAATTTTTTTTTTAACTATCTGAGCTTTTTTTTCTATCCCACCACTCCTATCTTCAGCTCTTCTTTTTGAGTCATGGCGCTCCCCCTTTACCTTTGTCTATCTCTCCTGCATTTCTGTCCGACTTTGAGAAACTTTTGTCTTCTATTTCGCACTTTAGCCTTTCTTTTGAAGACTAACCCCCGCCTTTACTTGTCTTCCACCTGCTTTTTATAATTAATCGCTCGCCTTTTTGCCTTCTCTTCCCTTCCATTTTAAACCTACACCGCCTTACCTCGCCGATTTCATCCGCTTTTACAATTAATCTCCTTTTACCTTCTCTTCCTTTTTGATACCTAGGCCGCCTTCCATCGTCTCTATTGCATCCGCTTTTTAGAAATAACTGGCACGTTCTACAGAATGTGACGACACTTTACCTATGGTAAATAGACGATGCTTTACCAAACCGTACCAAGCTCATGAATTATTCATGAATTATTCATGAATACACACCGTCGTCGGTCGTCGTCGTCACTGACACACAAGCGTATTATTATATAGATTCACACCCACTTAATTTTGATGATGGCACTTTTTTTTTATAACTGCAACTCAGGCCAAAAGATTTTTAAACTTTGTTTATATGAAGTTCTGCCTAAGGCTTTGATCACTATCTTCACCACTCTAGACAAGTGCAGCCTGATGACCAGGATTTACAATACCAGCATGTATGTATTATCAAGATGTTTTGACTTTGAGAAGCCTTCATCAGTTGTTAGATGGTACAATCCTGAAAACGATGACAGCTGAATGCTAAATGATACATTGATCCTCAGGAACTTCAAAAAGTGCTAACACTAAAATCATAATAATGAATGATACTAAATAAACAAACAAATAAACAAACAAACAAACAAAAAAATAAATGAAAGAATAAATAACTGAATATATGAACAGATAAAATAATAACAATTATGGTGGGATGGAGACAGGTAGGCACTGCCACCAGAGTTCTGTCGATAAGGTTAAACATCACCAGTCAGAACTGAATTAGAAAAAAATGTCGAAATAGAATATATAAGAATAAGGTGCGTGGGTGTTGAGCATGTGTGCATAAATGAACAAGTCCATATATGGGTAAGTTATCAAGTGCTTGGCAGGGAAAGTAAGGATTGTGTAATGGTGTGCTTTAAATATTGAATCATAACAATAAAAAACAAAACAAAAGTGAATAACAGTTTCTTATATAATGTGGTGGTATTTCACCACAATAATAAACATAAATAAATAATAAATAATGAATAAATAAACAAATGATTGATGTATTCAGTAATACCCAAGAAATTGGTTCCACATAGTACATCAATCATTTATTTATTTATTAATTATTTATTTTATATTTTATTATTAATTAAGGAGGTTCCCCTTAGTTAATAGAAATATGTTTACAGGACAACTACATGCTACTTTATGCTCTTAATTGATAAAGAAATGCCCAAATCATTTACATATTGTATTAAACTTCATAAATTTTGACCTAAATATATTTTGGCCCCTCCCTGTCATTGGCTCTGGATGCCACTGTATATTATATATATCACTAATTGCCATTAATATTGATATTGTTTAGGTTCGAAAATAATCACTTCTGCCGAAAATTATTAATGAAGACGCAGTCACGTTATCAGAATGGCCTGAAAATGAATCAATAATGCCATATCATTTGAATAGCAGCAATGTTGCAACAGTGTTCGTTTATTTCTTACTCCAAGTTTGTGGAAAAGATTGGCAATACATAGATGTCCGTCTAAAGAGTTTACAGCCCAATGGTATTGTATATCTTTCTGAAGGATCGTTATTAACAATTTACTGTGGCAGTGTCTCACCAGTGACTTGGAGTTTCCTTTCTTTCACTGAAAATTATTGGGGGCCAATAGTAAATCGTCATTTAAAAAAATACAGAAGCATACAATTGAACAATTTAAAACTAAACGACTCCGGTCATTATAACTGTCACGGTATGAATGGAAGCGCTAGATTTGTGGTTAATGTACAAGTACAAGTATTGTTTAACCGTTCTTACGGTTTATCGGGCCTGGTTATACCTAGTTGGGTTGAAGTTCCAGAAAATGGTTCTGTAACTTTACAGTGTGATAGTGAAGGGCCCGTGGAATGGAAAACCTCTCATTTTCACCAAGTACGACGGAAGATAGAGGGTAAAACGCTCACCTTATACAACCTACAAACAAAGCATAGTGGTCGCTATATGTGTCGAGGACGAATGCGCTACCCTTTTAAAGTACGAAACCCTAAACGTAATAGAGTTTTTCATAGCTCAGCTGTAGTAATAGTTGACGGTACTGTCCGTTATACTGGATTGAATCAAGGGCATAATTGAAACAATTTTTTTAGACTTCTTAGAAACGGGTAGATCCTGGACCAGACTTTTGTTGTTATTTTATTGAAGTTCAATAGCAGTTCAATAGTTGACGGTACTGTCCGTTATACTGGATTGAATCAAGGGCATAATTGAAACAAATTTTTTAAACTTCTCAGAAACGGGTAGAGACCAGACTTTTGTTGTTATTTTATTGAAGTTCAATAGCAAAGTAAAGTTTATTCTGAGGGGGAGAAGGGAGCTTCCATTAAACCAGTACTTTATACTTTCACTTCAAGTAAAATATATAGAGTCTCTTCTATTCCATCTGTCTTAGAAACCTGCTCCTATAATGTTTTCATTCCAATTTAGATGAATACTTAATGTTCATAGTCAGATTTTGATTGCCCTCATTAAAGGTCAAGTGTGTCAGTAAGTAAAATAACTCAAGACCACCTAAATATTTTCCAGTGCAGAGGTGCCCATAATAATAAGTTCTGAACACTTCACTAAGTACTGCTGTTAACTTCCTCAGAATTCACTTTGTGTTGTACATGACCTTTGCAAGAGTTTCCTATTTACTCAAATTATGGCCAACAGTTGACACTTGACTAGAACTGGAAAAACAAAACAAAACATAACCAAAACAATTATTTCCAACTCCAATTTAGAAACCTCTTCCTAAACAACAACAACAACAACAACAACAACAACAACAACAACAGCACACACACACACACACACACACACACACAAAAGCAAGCAATGAGCTTTTATTGTAATTCTTGGTCAATACAACTGTCTTATTATGTCACAGCATGAGTGTCTTAAACATTAATTTGTCTTTTTTGGTTTTGCTTTGTAATCAGCCATCCAGATCACATGATATAGCTATATTTATGCAGTGGGCTTCCAAGAGATTTCTTTTCCTATACCAAATGTATTTTACAACTGTTTAACGGTACAAGCTACGAATATCTAGAAATGAAGCGCCAGTAGGAGCACGTTGCCGGCTGGAAAGTGCTCAGTTTGGTGAAGTCCATGGAGTTTATAAGAATTCTGCTGTTGCTGATAAAACTATAATCCGTTGATTTCCTATCCACAGGTAGTATGTAGCTAACAGGCTACCTGGATAATCTGGCCTTTACTGAACGCAAAGCGAGAAAAGGGTCCGGTCAAGTGAGGGGGGGTGCCGGGGGTGCGCTGTACAGGACCCGCGAATTCCTGGGGAAAATGTGGTGTTCATCGTGACACCAAATTATCACAAAATGCGAATTAGAAGCGTTGCGCTTATTGCTCTGCTCTCACAGTTCGCTTCTATCTTGGAGAATGAAGCTGAAAAGAAGTTGGGAGTGACCTTTCATGAAGTATTGGAGATCCATAGAGACAGTAACTTGTGTAAGAATTATCACTGTTTGGGTCTCTGACCTAACAACCGCTTGAACTGAGTAATAAATAACTTTTTATTTATTATTTACATTATTATTTATGCAGCATCACTGCCATTTGTTCATGCATATTGTCTTAATTATTATGGAGTTCCGTTTGTGTCAAAATTAATAACTTTTTGTAACCACAAAATTTCATGAAAATCTGGGGAGAGAAGTCGGCGATTCAGAGTAACTGCGACATTTCCAAGTTACGGCGAAGATTCTTGACCTATTCGACGATTCCAAACCTAGTGACGATTCCAAACGCGGCGACATGAAGCGACGATTCCAAACGAAGCGACGATTCCAAATGGAGCGACTATTCCAAACCTGAGCGATTATTCCAAACCTAAGCGATGATTCCAAACCTAAGCGATGATTCCAAACCTAAGCGATTATTCCAAACCTAAGCGATTATTCCAAATCTAAGTAACCGTTCTAAACTGAAGAGACGATTTCTAACCTTTGTGTGTCCATTGAAAGGGGTGTGACTAACTTTCTAAATAATGCTCACATTCAATAATAGTGTGCGTGAGTCGAGTTTAAAATGGCTACACTGGTGAAGATGTATTTTAAAGGATTTGGAGGAAGAGTTGTCTACTGAACTGCTACAGGTGTTGGCTTCAGTTGGCCTAGTATCCTAAGGAAGGTACTAAAGTTAATAAATAGGGAAAGTGCTTTAGGCAAGTGTTAATGGTAATCATGTTTCAGATCAAGTTGCTTATAAGCTAGTGGGGCGGCGGTGTTCATATGCCATTATGAAGTTGTGCCATTATTTTAAATGCATATTTAAGAAACTGCAGACAAAAATCGCAGATCCTCCAAACAGCAAGTGAGGTATAAAACGAAAGTCAAACCTAAATTTAAATTTCTAAGTTATTGTTGACCAACAGTAGATACAACCACCAAAATAGGAAAAATACCATCATTGCACAACCACGCAATAGAGTAGCCTAATATCTGATATAATAGCATAATGGAACTTTTCATGTGGTAGCAATTTCCCATCTGGGCAGTTGATCTGAAACATAAATATCAACAACACTGGCCTTATTAGCTAAATACCTCTCAACAGAAGAGTGTGAGGGAAATTTTGGCAAAAACACTCCCTGCCTGAACAATTTTTGTACATATAAGAAAGTGAATTTTTCAGTTCAGTTGTAATTAAATTAGATGTAGACTAACACTGTTAGAGTATATATTAACCCCCCTCCCCTCACACACAGATGCACACACACACTACTACTACTACTACTACTACTACTACTACTACTACTACTACTACTACTACTACTACTACTAATTAGAACATAGCTAACCCCTTTTTTGTATTGTGAAGTAGGCATTCTATCCAGCATAGTGTTGTTCAAGTGAGTGCACATAGGGATACTAAATGCCAGAAGGGAGGATACTAAATGCCAGAAGGGAGGATACTACTGATAGTATCCTCCCTTCTGGCTAATAGTATCCCCCCTTCTAGCATTTTATTAGTTGTTTTTTTTTTCTTCGTGCAAGCATTAATTAAAGAATTTTTATTTTATCTATGGTGCAAGAATGTTGTTTGCATGGTTTTCCTGTCAGATGGAAAGATTCAGATGGAAAGATAAGATGGATTCACCGCATGCCTTGCACACTAACAATATTTTTCTTAACTAATACAATCATCACCAAAATGAGAAAGTGAGAAAGAAACCAATAACATAATGAACAATAAAAAA
>WLWI01004570.1_pt1 | contig 11680 bp, 10 predicted proteins | sample 6701501 | NCBI WGS metagenome assembly WLWI01 (sample SAMN12718690, study PRJNA515312) | sponge metagenome | isolation source: marine sponge | host: Mycale hentscheli | place: New Zealand: South Island, Marlborough, Capsize Point | collected 2014-11-01
CCCTCACTGCAGTAATTGTTAACATTGGACATATTTTTCTCCCTCTAACCATGTATCAATGTTAGAGATAGCCTTATTACCAAGTTCAATATGTCCCTAGTGAGTCACAAGAAATGAGAACTGACATAAAGCATAATATAATGCTTGCTAATTGTTTTGTGCTATTAGAACTATAACTGATACTAATGTGTAATCCACAGTTGTCATTCATATTCTCACTTGTAGAAAATTATTTATAGTCAATCTTTTAATATACAATAATTAGGTTGAACTTTAACAAAATATATCGGCGTTGACAATAACTATTCGACAACAATTTCATATGACAAAGTTTTCTCTTTCAAACACTGTGGATTGTTCTGTATGCTTGTGTCTATATTGTATATCCTGTTAACTTCCATGTGTTTTTCTTCCTCTTTAGCGCAAGGAGGCTCAGAATAATATAGTTGGCATTTATAGCCGTATTAGCTTTACTCTTAAACAAAAAAAATTGATTTATCTACAAAAATAACATACAATTAATAATAAATACTTTTGTCTGTTTGTATTGCATAATTTACATAAATTAAGCTAAATCATATTGTTAATAGCTGCTTAATTTTTCATTACCTTTGAACAGAATATTTTGCACTATAATTTGGTCACATAAAATAATGATTACAGTGCCATCCGCGAGAGAACAGAAGCCACATTAACAATCACATCTATTGTCTGAATGGTTAGACTTGTCACAGTGATCTATAAGTATAAAATATTACTTTTTCCATTCAGTATAATATTAAAATTTTAATTTCACATGCTTTGATTGCTTTGAATGTAATGATACATTTCTCTTCCTTACCTGAATTAATCCGTATCAAGACCCCAATAAATAACCATAGAAAGAAAGAAACTGATGATGACTGAATAATGATATCAGCTTTACTTTCTGATATAATCGTAAGGTATTTCCTAAAATGTCAATAGTACAAGTGAGTATAAAGTTAATAGTGTACATGTGAATGTTACCTTACCTGAGGTTAAATTGTTCTGTGGATCATTTAATGGACAGTAAGTTAAATGTTGAAAAATACAATAATACTAAAGTATTAATACAGACCCTAGATGAGTGTGACAATTATTATTTCTATCTCCAAAAATTAATGTTGATTATTGGACTCTATGTACACTGAAGATGACTATGTGCAGAAATTGAAGGTATTATAAAAAAATATCCATTTTCATGCTTTGAAGTTAAGCTATGCATGTACATATCGCATGAAACCGTATGTAAGTTTAGAGATGGAGACCGAGGGTAGAGATATTCCCTTCTACAGTCAGATTTTGTCTTTCTCCTGAGCTTTCATAAACAGAATCTAGAGTGACCCGCCATAGTAAAACAACAACTAGTTTCAAAGTAATAATAAACACCAAATTTCAATAGGTATTGGGAGTAAGCTCCACGATATATATATATAAACAAGTCATTCCCAAAAATAGATAATTCTGAGAGACAACTAGACTCATAGTAATAGCTATGTCTGTAAACGTGTTTCTTTTGACAGTCTGGATCTGTTTTACAGGAAAAAAAGGTAGAGTAGATAGGCCAGTTTATAACCAAAATTTAGATCGAATTACCTGGAACAGAGGAACTGAGTTTGTAGTAAGTCTCTTCAGTGTATTAGTGACACAGGAGAAGTTAACATTTAAAATTTGTGTGTTAAATTCAATCTTCAATCAAGTAAATAGAATTGTGGAATTGAGCCAAATAATAATAAATACTGATCACTTAGTGTCAGTCATTATGTCATTGGCATGTGCTTGTATAAGATCATACAATGCTTAAAGAGTGCATATGATATATATATATATATATATATATAGCTAATTCCACCCTAGATATCTTCGCAATGATATCTTTAGGTACATGTGAAATAACTCACATTATTTCACTTTGTTATTACAAGCTGTACTGCAAGCTCATTACCCTTGTAGTTATAGCAACCAGTCAATTAACTTTTCAATTTTCTTGGTTTTACAGCTTACCTTCCTCTGGTGTAGCCTACTCAACCCCTTAGAGCAGCTGCTAAAATACCAGCCCCTACAACAAACTTTACCTGTGAGTTACCCTTTCCCTTGTACTATCTACAGTAGTGAAGATATCTAGTGTGGAATAAACCACTTATTACACTTGTTAGAGTGATATGGCAAGATATTTCACTCTCAGGCTTTATTTTAACTCTCCTCTGGCTCTTGAAAATAAATTAACCTGCTCTTGAAATATTTCACCATATCACACTATGATTCATTTAATAAGTAATATATAATATATATAATATATAATGTACAGCATAAGCAGCACAACTATATGTGATCAAACTACTAGCAATTTTAAGCTTATCTTAACATAAAGATTCCATTTAGTTAAAAGTTCATATATCAAAAAAATAATGTAGTTACTTATTATCTAAGTTGCCTTTCTCATGGCAAAACTGTTTCCCAATATTTCTCTTTCTCATATTTTACATAGGTTCAGATTGTTTTATAACAATTCTACTATTTTTCCAGACCAACTGTATTAGTTGTGTCATTCTTGTAGTTTTACCTGTGGAAAATTTGAAAGTGATTATCATACAGAATGTTGTTGTATATATATATATATTATAGTACTATGTATTCCTGAAGTTCAATATTCATTTGAACCACGATGCTCTCAGGAGATTAACTTCACTTGTACTGCTCTGGGATTCAATAGTGCAGGAATCAGTTGGTTTGCTGGAGACACTGACCTAGCAACATACGACTTCATTCGAACTGATGTTTATCCACTACCAGTGATGACTCAGTCTATTAATGCTACTGCACTAATAGTACATGCTAATTTCAGTACTTTGTTCAACTACTTCAATTTCACTCTATCAGCCAACATAACTGAGCTCCTTCCATTTCAAGGACAGAATTTTACTTGTGGGACAACATCGATGAGGAGTCATGCTTTACTTGTGGACCATTTTGAAGTTTTAGGTAAAGAATATAATATATATATATTGAATTAGCACTTTGAATTTTCGTTAATCCATTTAGAAAATAATTTAAATGTTCTCCTAAAACTGCAATATGTTAAAGAACAATTACGCAATATCACTGCCACATGGACAAACTCAGTGAGTTATAGTAGTAAGATATACTATATGCATTATTTTTGCCACTATCCTTGAATGTGTAGACACAGTAATCTGTCTAGATTAATTACTTTTAGAGAAGAGGAAATAGCCTGTGATTTGACACTAATTAGCAAATTATTTACTGGGCAACTTCATTAGGCAATCTCACATTAACACAATAGTAATTGGTATTAGGTTAAATTACATTATTCCACCCTAGATATCTTCACAATGATATTTTTAGGTATGTGACTGTGAAAGTTCACTGTTGTTATTTCAAGCTGTATTGGCAGGCTTATTACCCTTGTAGTTATAGCAGTGGGCCATGCTCACCACTTTTCCAAGTTTTTACAGCTACCTTCCTCAGGTGTAGCCTATCCAATTGGATTAGAGCAGCAGCTAAAAATAACAGTGGTGCCAACTTAAACTTGTAGTTAAGCCTAGTACAAACTACAGTAGTGAAGATATCTAGGGTAGAATAAACCACTTATTACTCTCTAATCACAGTGACATGGCAAGATATTTTATTCTCAGGCAATATTTTCACTCTGCAGGCTAGTGAAAATAAATTAGCCTGCTCATGAAATATTTTGCCATATCACACTCTGACTTAATGTAATATGTATTGTATCAGATGTGATAACAATAGTAGAAGCTGCAATATTCTTCTTTTTTTTTTCAGATTTACCTATGTGGAATTACAACTAATTTCACAATAGAACTAAGAAACTTGAACAATGAATCACTAATTAGACAGCACTTCTCATCAGACATGTGTCACTTCAATCAATGTACTGCTTCCATTCTCTCTCCTCCTCCAAGTGCCACGTACTTCTTTTATATATTGGCTAACAACAAACATTATGAATATACTTTTGCAATAGGTTAGGTGATAAATTACTGTTTAATGTATACAACTACTTAAGTATTATGAAAAGTAAAGTTGTAATATTCTGTTTTTATATAAAAATAAAGTTTGTAAACTTAACTTTTTTGGTAAAACGTATACTGTTGACTTCTAGATGACTTAATTAATCCTAAGAATTTACTGAAGAATAATGGGAAAATAACAATCAAATTTAAATACTGTTTGCCCACAAACTGAAATTCTGAACTATTTTTAATACTGCAATATTAAGTTTTTAAACACATTATTGGCTGTTAAAGCTGATAAAATTGAAGATAGGCTGGGACAATCCAATTCCTTCTGATCTTCTTCCTATCTGGTAGAAATGGGACAAGAATCTACACGTTATTACCAAAAAATTGTGTTCCCAGAAGATACAGCAATAGTGATTCACCTGTGAAACATAACAATTGTATTTAAGAATTGTGTTAAGGGAGGCCAGTATTAATATTGTACTATTCAACTTATTTTCAATAATCGCAGGTTCTTTCTGAGCATTCTGATATTTTTTGTTTAGTATTTTTTTCCCTTACTTTCTTAGCTTGTAACAAATACTCTTACTAACTAACCTTGTAAATAGAGTTTTCAGATTTGTCTGCCAGTCCTTAAACTTCTTCCTGGGATAAAAATTAGTGAACCCCAGTAAAAATTAATTAAACCATAATTATACAAAGTACATTCATATTTACATTATATGGTTTGTAAACTTTGATAATACAAACTGTAATTGTAGAAAAAATTGTGTAGATTTACAAATGTACATGTAACTGTTTATCTAGTTATCATCAAAAATATACTTTTCCTATACAGAAAGTCATCATACGAAGTACATAAATTACTCCTTAATAAATGAAGATTGTGGACTTCAAGTAAACTGTGTTGCAGTCAACAATGGAGGATGTACTGGGAGTTATTTTATTAGTGAAAATGGTAGTTGGCATACCCCTGTACAATTATCAGCAAATTACTTCACAAATTTGATTCCTGTCTTGGTATCAGACAAGCCTTACCTGGTGGAGTTGTACACAATGTATCAAGATACAGAGATTTCAGTCTACGTTTCATACGTAAATGCGACATACATCAGTGAGTTTGATGAGCATTATCACCCTTATCATTTTGTGTTTGAAATATTGAAATTTAGAATTACCAGAAGTTATTAATGCTACATTCACAGCAATGTATTGGAACAATGGACACCTGTTTGAGGCAAGAGTAGCTTGGAACATAACACAGGTACATATGAACACAATGCAATTATGCAATTCAGCAAATTTGTCCTATGCAAAGCAATAGCCAATAATATATAAATTGGTGTATTATTTTAACATTATGCTGCAGATAATTGATCATATTGTGTTTATGCTACTGTTATATCAACACTTCAAAGTAAATATACTATTTGATTGCATTTTAGATATCCAGTTGTGTTGTCAACAGTACTTATGTACAACTACAAAACAGCAGTGGAATGATACTTCAGAAGGAAAGAATTATTATGGAAAAGTGCCCTAATAATTTGTGCATCATAAGCTTCAACATAATATATGAACCATCTTATGATTATGTATTATATATAAAAAATGATTATACAAGTTTGACTTCACACACTTTAAGTAAGTTAAGTACAAGGAATTAAGCTAATAAACAATAATAAAACAAGCAATTCATATTACAAGCTTACATTTGGTTTCATTAATAGTATTTTGTTGTAGTTGGCTCTCACCACAGAAGTCTCATTGAGTATTTACTTTATTTTGGGACTTGCTATACATCCATTCAGTGTATCACTCAGAAAAGTGATAACTGTACTATTTGGTTGACCAACAGGCTACTATATAGTATGGGGAATTCTTCATCTAACAATAATTATATAATAAAACAAAAGTTGAATCACTCCACTACATATTATGTACTAATATCAGCCCAAATAAATTCAACTGTAATTTATGTCAAAGGAAATTTTACTACTCCATATGGTAAGACTGAACTTATTCTAATAAATGTAATGGCACTTTGTTATGTCGGTTTGTTTTGCCTTTTTAGTTTCAAAGTCATCAACAACACATAATGAACTATTTTCAGTCAGTTCTAGTCTGTTCCTAGTAGCAGTAGGTATTTTACTAACCATATTTTATTTGATGAAGCTTAAGAAATCAGGTAATAATGTTACAAAAATAACATTTTTACGCTTTAATTGTTTTTGTTTTTTTTAAATAGAATATTATTCCTATGGAATGTGCCACAAAATTATGGCACTTGTGATAGTATGTATGCTATTATTGTGCTTTCTGTCTTGGCTGCTTGGATTTGTTATGAACATATCATTAAACATAAAATCAGGTAAAATATTATAATTATAAGAATTATATTCAATGGTTCAGTCATTCTCGGCTGAAATAAGAATTCTTCGTTCTAACAGCCAAAATTAAAACTTAACTCCTGACGAGGACTTCAGCAAGAATTGAAACGTCGGGTTAAGTTTTAATTAACAATATTGAATGTTAGAATGAGAAATATTTGCTATTATTAAGAATTAGGCAATCTGAAATAATAATTTTGATTGAATAATTTGCTTTTTATTAGCAATTCTATAGTTCAATTATACAGAACAGATTCAAGAAAATACGGGGACATGCTGGATAAGCACATCAGTTTTTGAGTACAGTTTATGCGTACATTTTTTAGCCCCTAATTTAATTACATAATTGGTTTCATTGCAATAATTATAAAGGCTGAGGTAATTTCTGATAAAAAAATTCCATGTCTCCCAATGCCCACTTCATGTCTTTTATAAAATATTGTGGATTAAGGTCTAGAAAATATCTAAGCCAAATTCTTCTCTTTCAAGGATTTTGACTACGGTATGGAAGCTATTTTTCTTCTTATTCATTAACCCAACATCCAGCTAGCATTCACGTTCTTCTTACATTTGATAAGTATGCAAACTTACTGTTGCAAACGCCTTATAAACTTGAAAAAAGTGCTTCCTTAATTAATGTCATGATAGATACTTATGCAGAAGTTAATGTTATAAAGGAGAAAAGTAGCCTCTATGGTTCAGGTAGTTCAGAAAACTAAGAACTACTTTTCAACAATGCCCATTGATTGTGTCCATGATTGAAGTAATTTGGCGGGGATGTTGAGCTACACAAAATTCATCAGCTTTTTGAAATTCTTTGATTGCTGGGCCTGAACGAGCTAAGCCTATTTCTTAATTTAAAGAGGAGTTAAAGAATTATAAGGAATGACAATTTTTTTCATCCTGAAAACTTCTACAATCATGTTCAACTTCTGGTAGATACTTTGCTCACGTGATGCAGAAATACTCAAAAAAAAACTATGCAAATGTATAATAAACGATACTCATTACATGAGCTAGCATACAATTATGGGGATAGTCCATACAGCTTTGAATAACTTACCCTAGAAGGAATTATTTATTTATGTGGGACAGACTTATCTATTCTGCCTAGTCCATATCATAATGCAAGGAGTTATCTAGGCAAAACACCATCCAATGTATGAGTAGAGACCCACCCCATTATGTCAGCCTAGAATCGTAGTAACTTTCATGATGAATAAATAGCTACAAAAGGTCACTAAAAAGCAGATGAGTTAACTCATTACTAAATAATGTGAAAACCACACTCAAATCATAGCAAAAAGTGAATGTAAAAGGTCTTCATTGTAATATTAAATACTGGTACTTTTAATTAGCTACTCTGAGGCATTTACTGGCCTATTGTACTTCATATATGTAATTATGTTACAGATATTTGTGAAGACAAACTGATACTTCAGGTTAAAGATATTCTTATTAAAGTGTCTACTATTCTGACTGGAAGTTCTATACTTGCTATGGCATGTGTTAAAGCCGTATCAAAGTTTACACGAAAACCAAGTATGTTGTTAAGCTAAAATACAAGTTATTAATAGGTTTTCATATAAGATAATGAAATTCTGAGAATTAATCCTGTCCTTACCTCAATCAATTAATTTTTTTTAATAGAGAAAAGTACATCTCATCAAATTACTCAAGAAACTATAGAAAGTGGCATATATGCTGAGCCATCATGTATGAAAGAAGAAAGTGTACAAATGCAAGTGAACGAATTATACAAAATTCGATCAAACAAATCACAGTTTGCTGGTGCCAACACCATTAATCAAGTAGAGCCAACATACAAAAATATTAATGTCTTGGACTTGTGAATGGCATATTTAACTGTTTAACACTACTTTAGTTGGTACATTATGTATTAGTCAATAAGACACTTAGATTCAGTTGTTATAGTAATGTTGTAATAATAGAGTTGTACTATTACAATTGTTTATTATAATGAACATCTCATTAATAATATTTATTGGTGACTCTATAGAGAACAGAAACATAGACTAATGTGTCAAATTTATGAGGCTACTGATAAAACAACCTCTAATGTTTATTTATTTAGATAATTGGGCACTAAACGCCAAGTATTTTATAAAGCAGCAAATTAATACTTAATTAATTGTCCATAAATATATTTAGTAAAGGACCATAAACTCCAGTCCCAATTCAAAGGTAAAATCGCAAAATATTGGATAAGGTATTTCCTTAAATTTATCCGTCTATATGTCAACCCAAGCATGAAATCTCCAGAAAAACCTCATGATGCCTGGTTGGCTGTGAGAGTAGATGGCACTATTGTTACTGCTCACTGTAAATGTATGTCAGATAAGTATATTGGTGTAGCTCATTTAAAGATGAATTGTTGATTGAGTAATAAGCTGCTGGATAGTTACTAAGGTTGAGCGAAAGGTGCTCCCACATGGATGTTGTAATGTTCAAAGTGGAGTCAGCAGTTCTAAATTGCTACACTGCAGCTACCTCCAGCTTATATCAATAGAACCAAATATTTAATATTTAGCAAGAGAGTTAGCAATACTAGTTTTACATGCTGTGCAATTATTACTTTATCTGAACATAAATCTAATTTGAAGTAGTTGGTTCCTACAGGTTATTTATCAATGCACTGCCATCTACTATCTATTTCAACACTCTTACTACTGTCTATCACTTTTACATTGTCATACCACCTTGAACTTCATCTTCTTTGTCTGTTCTGCTTGGGTAACATAGAGTTATTGCTCTCTTCCTTAATTGCAAATACTGTTTCATGGGGCCTTCATTGGCTCCTTTTTGTCGGTACATACAAGGTAAGATACTGGAAACATAATCTGGGTGATAAGGGCAATAATTTGGTTGCTCTAAATAAAACTCCTGTTGTTTTGGCTTCCTGGGTTAAGAAGAGAAGAATTGATAGTCTTGAAAGTTCAGCATTAGACTTGAACTGACAGGCATTGTAAAGGCTAAGGAGTCCATAGAGAGGAACAAAGGAATAAAAAATCTTTTGGGACATTTTAATATAATTAAATCAATGTTAAATTTTGGCATCGTTTAATTTTCCATGCAATTTTTAGTAAGACTTGTCAATGTAAAGTTGTTGTTTTTTTCCATAAAAAATAAAAAATGGTTTTCATGAGAGTAAATTGGCATGACATGTCCAGAAGCAGATTCCATTACCCCTGATAATGATTTATTACAATTCATACATTGTACTGAAGAGGCAAATAGATATAATCAGACTTACATGAAAGCTAATCATTGTGGCTGCCTCGGCTGGAACAGAGAACTTCAAGATGACTGTAATAGGGGATATGAAAAATTCAGTCATTGTACTCATATTGATTACTGCATGAAATCAATAGATAAATAATGATTGATGCAAATATTATGCTGAAAGAATGTTGCACAGGCTCACTCCTGAATGTTGCAGCAGTGTCTTCATGTTGTACAGAATATATGGTAATTGCGATTGTAAAAACATTTACAGTTTAATAATTACTTTGAAGTTAGATGCATATTTGTAATTAAAATCTATTACTAATTATGATTACATTAACACTGCTATTCTGGAGGCATAATTACTTGAAAGCTTACAAAGACAACATGTATTTACTCAGCTGGTTGAGATGGACAATTTACTTTAATTCATGGTGAATCGCTCCGCTCGGAAGGGGTGCGCGTGCCCTTAGGGAAGTATGTATAAGTAAAGTGTTGGTCTCCCTCCCTCAATTTCAATAGTTAGCAGTATAATATGTTTATTGCCTAAGGTAGGTCAAAGTTGCGATTAAGTATTAAGTGATTTTACAGATATAGTACACCAAATGTTAAAGCTAAAAGTGCCTATCTGAATTAGTCTGGCGCAGCCAGACCCTTTACCTAACCGCTTAAAGGGTCTGGCTGCGCCAGGACTTCATCTGAATCTGGTCTCCAAATATATGAGGTAATGATCGCCGCCATCTTAATAGTCACGTGACGTTTATTGTTACGATGGGCGGGTGTGTTCTGAAGATAAGCACTTCGTCTAAAATTTTCTCGCAGTGTCTTCTTAACGAGTTGCGAAAGTGATGGGAACCTCTAAAGTAAGTCTTTCAATAATGTTACTTCTAATCCAGCTTAGCTTTATACCTTAAACCTACCTCTAATCGCTGATCACAATGCTTTATTTTCCCCAATTTTCAGATTCACTGGCTCATAGTCACAATACTATGCACACATAAAGGTAAGACTGCAGCTATTATTATTGTAGTTATACAATGTATTTATTTAAATGCAATGTCCTATTAAATTGATAATACCAGACCAACTGATAATACCAGACCAACTGTATTAGTTGTGTCATTCTTGTAGTCTTACTCTGTAGAAAATTTGAAAGTGATTATCATACAGAGTGTTGTTATATGTATATATATATATATATATAGTACTATGTATTCCTGAAGTTCAATATTCATTTGAACCACGATGCTCTCAGGAGATTAACTTCACTTGTACTGCTCTGGGATTCAATAGTGCAGGAATCAGTTGGTTTGCTGGAGACACTGACCTAGCAACATACGACTTCATTCGAACTGATGTTTATCCACTACCAGTGATGACTCAGTCTATTAATGCTACTGCACTAATAGTACATGCTAATTTCAGTACTTTGTTCAACTACTTCAATTTCACTCTATCAGCCAACATAACTGAGCTCCTTCCATTTCAAGGACAGAATTTTACTTGTGGGACAACATCGATGAGGAGTCATGCCATACCAGTACCTGTGGATAATTATGAAGTTCCGGGTAAGCTAATTATATCACGAAAAATTAATTTTAAACATTCTAGTAATATGGCTTATTACTTTCTTTTTATTATTATTATTAGTATTATTACTAGTGATGTGCTTGAGTACAAATGGCGAGCAAGCCTAAAGACTATACTATTTTTATATGAATGATTTTGACTTCTAACACTGAAGCTACTGAAAATAAGGTCCAGTTTTTAAATTTCGCATACACGGTAAAGGAATTTCAGTGCCATAGTAACAACTCTCTGCAACTGCTTGAATTGAAGGAAAAAAACAACAACAAAACAATACACGTTATTTAAAAGTTTTCTTTGTGATATAGTTTAGCTAAGTAGTGGTTGTAACACACAATGCTTTGACACAACTGGACATGCACCTACACAGACTTACCTTCGCGGTAGTCTAGTGGACAATGTATTTTCAAGTAAATACTGTTGCGCATGGCTTAT
>WLWI01004572.1_pt1 | contig 11680 bp, 12 predicted proteins | sample 6701501 | NCBI WGS metagenome assembly WLWI01 (sample SAMN12718690, study PRJNA515312) | sponge metagenome | isolation source: marine sponge | host: Mycale hentscheli | place: New Zealand: South Island, Marlborough, Capsize Point | collected 2014-11-01
ATTGACTGTAGTTTTGGTTAATTTGTGTTATCTCAAATTTTTAACAATAAGACCCAGTAAAAAAACAACAAAAGTACGTCCTTATCGGTGTCAATATCAACCACAGGATTGGAATCCACCAAGCTAATTTTTATTTAATTCGGGCGGACCGAAATTAGCAGGGCGGACCGGACCTATTTTGGCTGCCAATTTCAGTCCGGCCGGACCGTATTTGGCGGGGGACCAAATTTCGCGTGACACTTCCTAGTCTGGCGGAGCCGACCCTTTACCTTCTTTTGGTCGCCCACCAACAAAGAAGGTAAAGGGTTGGCTCCGCCAGACTAGCTGCTTCCTCGGTCTCTTTGAACGCTTATTGAATGGCTTGTGGAAGTTCCTCTCCATCTCCTAGATCTGCACCATTTACAACCTCCACTAAAGGTACTCTGTATTTATGGGGTGGAGATGGAGACAAGGAGCCTGAGGCAGTATTTGTGTACAGTGTCAACACTGAAACATGGACTAAGAAACTCACTCGGGGACCACACCCACCAACTGGACTATGTGACGGTGGTTGCTCTATAGCAGGTCAACACCTCTATCTTTATGGAGGTCATGTAGGATCGTCTTATTCTGGATCTCTGTACCAGTTAAACACAGACACATGGACCTGGAGAGAACTGTGTAATGGCAGCTCTGATCGTGGACCTCAGAAGAAGACTGGATGTAGGATGGTGACTTACCAGGACCAGCTGTGGGTAGTAGGTGGATACTATGAAGATGATAAAAATCTGAAGTCCAGACAACCTGGAGCAAGATATGAGCGTGGATACACTAATGAAGTTCACTGCTACAGTCTAACTACAGGTAAAGTATAACAAGAGTTGATGAAATCTACTTAGTCCTACATTATAAAAAGACATTATGGTGATTAGTTCATAGTTCAATTGTGTTTTAAGATTTAAATCTTGCACTTGCTACTCAAGTTATCATTACTGTCTGTATACTTGGCGAGCGAGCGGAGCAAGCTAGATGCTCTCAGGGATAATACAATTGAAAATTGAGGATGTTTGTTTGTTTGGCGAGCGAGGCGAGCGAGCGGAGCAAGCTAGATGCTCTCAGGGATAATACAATTGAAAATTGAGGATGTTTGTTTGTTTGGCGAGCGAGGCGAGCGAGACACTCTCAGGGGTAACACAATTGAAAATCGGGGATGTTTGTTTGTTTATATGTTTGGACGTACGTATGTCATTTTGTACTTTGACCCTCACGTATTTTTGCGTTAGCTCAGTGTTCGACCCCGTCCCAAACTTCACTAAACAGAATCCTCTGATTATCGATCATTACCCGTATCGTTCTAGAAATTGAATTGTTTACCGCTTTGAATTCTTCGGTGGGTGCAGTTAGAACTCAAAAACTTACATGAGTTCCATTTCTATTCGAGTTAGTGGCGGTGGTAAGTTAATAGCTATTTGTCGTAAGCCCTACACAACAGTATATACTTGAAAATTCATTGTCCACTAGACTAACCACGAAGGTAAGCCTTGTGTTGGTATGTTCAGTTATGTGTGAAAGTATTGTGCGTTACAACTACACAAAGAAAACGTTTAAATTACTTGTCTTGTTTTCTTGTTGCTTTTTTTTTTTTTTTTAATTCAAACAGTTGTGGGGAGTGGTTACTATGGCATGTTTAGTAGCTTGAGTGTTAGAAGTTAAAATCAATCGTTTAAAAATAAGGCTCGCTCGCCATTTGTGCTCAAGCACATCACTAGTGTATATATATGTGTGGACGTACGAATGTCATTTTGAATTTTGACCCTCGCGTATTTTTGTGTTAGCTCTGCTTTCGACCCCGTCCCAAATTTCACTAAACAGATTTTTCTAATTTATCGATCCGTATCACCCTAGAAATTGAATTGGTTACCGCTTTGAATTCTTTTACGGGTGCAGTTACAACACAAAAAACTTACTGGAGTTCCATTTCTATTCGAGGTAGTGGCTGTGGTAAGTCAATACGCTATTTGTCGTAGTTATAAGCCCTACGCAACAGTATTTACTTGAAAATTCATTGTCCACTAGACTAACCATGTAGGTAAGTCTTTGTGTAGGTATGTTCAGTTGTGTGAAAATATTGTGCGTTACAACTACTACTTAGCTAAATAATATCATAAAGAACACGTTTAACTAGTGTAACTTGTTTTTTTTTGTTTTTTTTTTGTTGTTGCTTTATTTTTATTTTTTTTCAATTCAAAGAGTTGCGGGGAGTGGTTACTATGGCAATGAAACCCCTTTATCGTATATGCGTAATTTAAACATTCGACTTTTTTTTAGTATCTTGAGCGTTAGAAGTTAGAATCAAACGTTTAACAATAGTATATATTTAGGCTCGCTCACCATTTGTGCTCAAGCACATCACTAGTTATTAAAGCTGTATTGTATTGAGGAATACATATTAAATTAAAAACTATATTGAGATTACATGCGACTACAAGGTGTATTATTACCAGAAAGATAAATTAAATCTTAAGTTGTAGTAGTGTAAGAAGGGAGGTGGGGGCTCCGGGGGCTGGAGCCCACCATAATTTTTGGGCACAATCTAATGAGGTCAATTCTCACATGAACACACTTTTAAACCACAAAATAAAACATGTCCTTGAAGCCCCCCTATACTGAAATATCTTCCTACACCACTGAGTGTGTGTAACCCCTTCATTTATATAGCAATAGACTTGTTACTGGGGAGCCAATAGTGTGAGCTAATTCTTTGTTGGTGTGTGGTGAGTTTGTTAGTGTGTGGTGAGTTTGTTAGTGTGTGGCGAGTGTCTTAGTGTGTGATGGATTTCTTAGTGTGTGGTGAGTTTCTTAGTGTGCGATGAGTTTCTTAGTGTGTGATGAATTTGTTAGTGTGTGGCGAGTTTCTTAGTGTGTGGCGAGTTTCTTAGTGTGTGGTGAGTTTCTTAGTGTGTGGTGAGTTTCTTAGTGTGTGATGAGTTTGTTAGTGTGTGGCATGTTTCTTAGTGTGTGGTGAGTTTCTTAGTGTGTGGTGAGTTTCTTAGTGTGTGATGAGTTTGTTAGTGTGTGGCGAGTTTCTTAGTGTGTGGTGAGTTTCTTAGTGTGTGATGAGTTTGTTCGTGTGTGGTGAGTTTGTTAGTATGTGATGAGTTTGTTAGTGTGTGATGAGTTTCTTAGTGTGTGATGAGTTTCTTAGTGTGTGATGAGTTTCTTAGTGTGTGATGAGTTTCTTAGTGTGTGATGAGTTTCTTAGTGTGTGATGAGTTTCTTAGTGTGTGATGAGTTTCTTAGTGTGAATTATTTCTATTGCATTCAACCAATACCCAATGCATTTTAGTGAATGGTACACGGACGCCCATTGTATTGCACCTACGTATTTTGAAATGAAGACATACATATGTATATACACATGTATAGCTATATCCCAAACTCGCTGAATTACAGAATAAGAATTGATGGACTATTGATAGTGTGAATGTCCACACAACTCTGTTACATACTCTCATTTCACTCACACACATACCAATTTAAGACAAATATTTCTTATATGAAACTCTGAACTTATCTCTTATTAAAAGAATTGTTGATCTCCTGATCATAAGCCGAACTATGCCAGCACAGCATAAAATGACTCGTGTTTACTGAACTCTGACCCACTATTGGCACTTCACTAGGCAAGTACACTCTGTTGAGGTTGTAGTGGTCATTTGAGCTGTTTGCATGTGATGTAATATTTATTATAATTATTTCAATGTTTGTCAGGTACCTGGTCATCTGTTTCCGTAAAAGGAACACAACTTCCTCCTTGTGAGGCCTTTTCTCTGACTCTAATTGACGAACAACAAGCTGTTATGTTTGGAGGATATTCAAGGGGAAACTATTCTTCTAATGTACACATCCTTCACTTCCCAACAATGGTGAGTTTTGAAATTTTTAGGAACTTTTACACATTGTAGTACAACTGATATTTTGAAAATTGGTATACAAAGCTTTTCACAGACATGAATACCTTATCAGTTATGAAACAAATTATAATTTATATGCTGAAAACAAGACCTGGGGAATTAACAACACATCCATAATCAGAAACAACTCTGATGTCTATGTACTGTACTAGCTTACCCATGAAGAAAAGAAAAGAAACAATACAATAAAATGAATGTAAGTGAGAAAAACAGAAAATCAAATTTACAATTGGCCTCAAATAGGGCTTCAGTGAGTCCTCCAGCTAAACTTAAGTTCTTTATATTTTACGTTGATGCTTTCCTAAATCTTTCTTTTAACTGAATGTTCTTTGAACCCAATTACTTTTTCTTTCAGACCACCTAAGTAAGTCGCTTGTCTCACTATCATGTCTTGTGATACCATTGTACATTATTTGTTTGAACTGCATATTTATTCTCTCTAATTCTGGTGGTCAACATTCTTCCAGTTTCACCTATATACATGTTCCATCACAAGAACGACATGGAATGGAACACACTACACCAGTTTTAAAGTAAACCCAGAAGAAGAAGCTGGCATAGTATATTCCATTCCATGTAGTTCTTGTGACAGTAGCGACTATTTCATTTGCTTTTAAACTTAAGGTGGCGGTGTAATGTTAGCTCATGAATATTCATAAGTTACTCGTATTCAGTTCAAAAAGGTCATAAGAATCTTTAAACACTGGATAGTAAAATATGTCTACTAAGCCATCCTATAAATGTTAATCTGGCTTAGCTTGATAACAATTCAAATTGAAGCAAAAGTAGAGTTGGAAAAAATCATTATCGGCAAATTGCACCTGCTGCTGTAGTCCTAAATCTTGCTTTTCTATTTTCTTACCAGTTAAACTAAATAGTATAGGGCAACTTGGAGATCTTTTAGGTCTCTGAAGCTTACAAGAGAAGAGATTTGCGGAACAATCAGCCTGGCAACTTGTGGGAGATTAGAGTTCCCAAAGCTTCTTGACCTTCTGGCTAAGGAAGGCTAGAATAAATTCCCCAGAATAGAGATTAATCAGTTCTAGGCAGGTCGCTGCCACCAGGAGTTAAGCTTCCCTGAGCCAGAGAGAGAGAGAGAGGTTAATTCTTGTTCAGTTAGTGTCATAGGTTAATATGAGATACAGCAAAAACTCCTAAAACATAAATAAACTAGTTAATTACATAATTGATAAATTTTAAGTAAATAATGATATAATTGATAAATAGGAGAGTAGATAATTAAATAATTACTGAGGAAGGACATGGAAAGTACATCAGAGTCAATGTAAGGGTGGAAACTTAAACAGTTAATTAATGTTGGTGTCCATTACACCACACAACTCCCAAGGCAACCCCCATAACCCCTCCAAGAACTGTAATTCCGAAGTGGTTGAACGCTTTGTGGAAAACTTTTCAGCAGGCCCCACCCACAATTTCATTCAATTAGAGAAAGCTGTTGTCTAGATAACTGAAGCGGTAGGTTGTCTACAAAATGCTGATAAAATCATACTACTTGCAATTTTCCATTTTTGGTTGGCCTCTACGCAGGCGGCGCGGGTAACGATGGCGGGGAAGTACACCGCAAGTGCAGTAAAATCTATGAGGGCGCCTATGCATCAGCTGTAGAGGGCGATCGGGATCAGCTGAAGAGAAGCCAAATAACTGTAAGGAATACATGGGAAATAAAAAGAACAGAAATAATAGAAAATGTAGCATCCATAGGCATGTCTTTTGTAAGTAAGAGTTGCCAGGAATGAAGCAAACCAAGAAAAAGAGCAGTGTTGCTGAGCGTAATGCAAGACCTGCAAGTCAAGAAGAAGGCAAGGCTACTGCCACTAAAGAAAGCAGGATTATCAACCTGGAGAAACTCCAGCAGTATGCTGAGAGCCTGAGCAAACACTCATCTTCCTGTCAAGGTTCTATCATCTTGGCTGGTGAGCGTAGGGATGGAGTGAGTTTGATTTTTACAGGACAATGCAATGTTTGTAAGCATCCTGTCAAGCTAGAGACGTCCAACAAAGTAAAAGGACCTCGAGGCTATACCAAGTAAGATACTGAAATTTCCATTATAAGATTATTGAACCCTAAATTATTGTTTCAACTGCCCTTCCTTATTTAAAAATAGAAACTACTTAATTTTATTTTTGAAGGCTTAAATATTTTGTCAACATCTTCCAATGACAATTCACTTTGTTTATCTCAGTTATTCAAATTTCACTGGAATCAATCTCCTCGGAATAGAATAACAGTTATTTGAACTAAATGTGTACTGCTACATGTTTTACATGGTTGTTATGTGCATGGATAACTGGAGAGGTATTGTTTAGTATTCAGCCAGGGAGCACTGGACCTGCAAGGATATAATTAGTTTAGCTATAATTAAGTTGAGATCATAGTTGGAGTCACCTCAGATTAAATTGCTTTAATTTTAGATGGGAGTGTAATCTTGCTGTTGTGTGGGGTCAGATGTCGACTGGTGGTGGTCACAGCCAGCTGGAAGAAGCAATGAGTATAGTTGGAGTTCCAGTCATGACTAATATTTATTCAGACAAAGAGAGATATTGGTGAAGTTTGGAAGAAAGAGTTATTGGAGTCAATGATGACGGCAGGAATTGAAGAGAAACGACTGGCAGAGGATAATGGAGGATGTTATCAAGGAGTTCAGCCATTACAGTTATTGTGGATGGTGGGTGGAGCAAGCGCTCCCACAAACATTCCTATAATGTGAATTAAATGTATGGAGTACGCACAATCATTGGAAGAAGAACTGGAAAGTTACTCTATGTGGGAGTTTGCAACAAGCACTGTCATGCCTGTGCCACTGGCTTCCCCAGGACAAGCACATCTGCTTCAAAAACTGGAACAGGTCATCTTCAGAAATGGAAGCAGACATTATCGTGGAAGGATTTCTAGAGGCAGAGAGGGTGCATGGAGTTAGGTATATGAAATTTGTTGGTGATGGGGATAGCTCCGTAAATCCAACTCTGGTTCAGAATGTGCCAGTTTGGGGTCATGCTATTAGGAAGCTGGAATGCGCTAACCATGCCTGTAAATGCTGTTGTGGTGCATTTGAACGTCCTGTTCAGGAGAACCCATCCTATAAAGGTAGTGGCAGACTCACCCAAAAAATGAGGAAGTGACTTGTTTCAGCAGATTTGCCTCCAGCTATTTCCAGGGAAGTTTGTTCAAGTACATCCTCATCATCTTTGTTACCTCGTTCATCTTCAAGCTCTCCTGACACATCAGTATCAGAAAATGATGACATTTGTTTTCTGCAAAGTGTGGTTGTTTGGACGCTGTCTCAAATATGGCAGCTATTTCAGAATAATCTGGTGATAATACTGCCTCATTAGCTGGTTGGTCATGTGCTGTTGAGAGTGGAGTGATGGGTAAGCAATATTGTGTGATACACGCTAAATACACAGAATAATTGAGTAACTCAGTGCATGGCACATGTCCTACTACCTAACATAGTCATACCAACTTAGCTTACATGCCTCTATACACACTATATGCAGCCTGCAAAGTTAATACAATAGTTTAACTTACATGGCATTAATTAATTACAAATGGGTGTGGCTAAGTACACACAGTGTCTCCCACCCCCAGCGATAAACCCATGAGACCCTGTATATATTGTATATATAATTATATATTTCTAGATTCACTGAATGATCAAGAGAGAATGTGGAAAGAAACTCTAGCAGAAGATTCAGAATCTGAGTTAGATGCCAGACAAGGTGGACTAACTAATGTCACAGAAATTGCTGCAAGATATTCAAGTGTTATAAGTCGACTGATTGGCAAGACTGAGCAACTGCTGGCAATGTTACTACTAACTTAGCTGAGAGATGGATGAACGTGAGGACAAAGTTCGATGGAGGAAAGGTTATCAAGCTGTCACAGAGTGGATCCTGGGAGCACAGGTGTATGGGAGCGGGATTGAGACAGGATGTGGGTAGAAGTTGGGGTCCACAGGCCTGGAACCAAATGACTGACAAATCTTCCAATAAAATATTTTGTGATACAGCATCACAGTCAGCAATAGGCAGCAACTGGATTTAAAGACAAGCGACGAAAGAGCAAATATGCTTGTACTGAATAAACAACTGCAGTTCAAAAGGCATATGATAGAAAAATGGATGTATTTCTCCTTATGGAGTAAGTGATGACATTTCACCTGAATGTCTGAAACAGCTCAAAGTTACTTCAAAGCCAATGAGTCCACCACCTCAGAAGAAGCTGACAAAATACAAGAAACCAAGCAGACAATGAGTATTGGAGGTGCAAAAGAAGGAAAACAGCTTCAGTGGGTGGAGTGGCCAAAATGAAGGAATCAACTATAAGAGGGGAAAAGGTGCAAGCTGTACTCTATAATACATTTAGTGGAAACACAGCTACTTCTTATGGTCAAATCAAGGAACATACTGCTAAAGAGGAGTACATTGCACATCAGCAGAACAATGAGCACCCTAATTTAACCGTAGAAACATGTGGACTTTATTTCCAGACTTAACAATTGGCTAGCAGCTACCCCAGAGGACATTGTTAATGATCCGAGTTGTACCTCAGACACTACTGGTCTCATAGAGATTAAATGTTCTTTTTCCTTTCGAGACATGTTTTTGAGTGAAGCATGCAAGAAGCCTTAGTTCTGTCTCTCCCAAACTGAAAGAAAATGAGCTGAGATTGAAGAAGCAGCATGATTACTGGTTTCAGATACAATGTCAGCTTTATTGTGTTGACAAACAGTGGTGTGACTTTGTTGTAAGAACAAACAAACAACTACACGTGGAACACATTTACGGAGACACTAAATGGTGGGGACTTCAACATTCTAAACTGAGGAGATTTTACTTCTGTTCTGTGCTTCCAGAGCTGGCTTGTCCTAGATTTAGATGTGGTGAAATTAGGGAACCTATCAAGAATTTGGAAAGCACAGACTTAGGATTGTTTTTGAATATATTATTGTGATTATTATCATGTATGTATACATAGAGCCTTGAGATTTAGTTGCTCTAAACCAATGTTATTTGATCTATCTTCATACTCATTTATACCCTCTCTTGTAGTACAAAACCACAATGTGCAGGTTGGTGGGAAAGTATAAATACACATAGAATGAGTGGGTGAAACACTACACCACCACCTTAATAAATACATGCAAGAAGGTCAATATTTTATATTTTATTATTATTTATGTCAGCAATAATTTTACTTGCATATTGTAACAATACACTATATTTGTTGGTTCCTGTTTTATTACTACAGACTTGGAGACTTGTTCCACAACAGCCAAATAATCAGTGGCCTGAAGAAAGGGCTGGTCACATTGCCACATGCCTAGGATATGGTGGACAACACAAGTATCTTCTCATTAGTGGAGGTAGAGGGGGTCTCTTACGAACACACCATGACTTGCGGCTATTAAACCTTCAGTCAGGACTCTGGGAACAGGTCAGAACATCATGTTAAGATTTAGTAACACGTGTGACTAGAAGTATATAGCTAGTACAATATAGGAGTAGTAATAATGAGTACATAAAGTCAGTTTAACAGCAACAGAGTGGGTGTGGCTATTTACTAGTACTAATACATGTATGTATAAAGGTATGCAATTTATTTTGAAAGTAGATGTAAGTCACTGATAGAGTTTATAGTAAACATTGTAATGAACATTTCCTGGTTATTTGACCTGATATAAGAATTTGCCAGACTAGTTAGTCGGACAAATTGTTATTTTCATTATTTCTACTCACATAACTCATTACTTATTTATTTTACCGCATTTGATTAGTAATATCTCATGTTTCTCTGTTCACTGCTGAATTGACAGAGTTCAGGCAGACATGACACACCTAGTGTCATGTATAGAACTATAACAAATAAATCAAACATTAGCGTAAGCAATTGTCAGCCACAAAACTTAACTAATAGGAGTTTCATTACCGCAAGAGTAAATATTTTAAAGCAAGCTTACACGTAACTATTTTCTAGTATCTAAAAAAGTACCATAGTCCACAAACCATTTACTAACGGTTCCATCTTTGCTCATGTAAAGACGGTCGCGATGCTGCTATGAAGTTCAAACACAGTGCACCACTTATTCACCTTCTAGTTACTGAATTCTGAGCTTCAGAGCTTCGTCCCATAAAAATGTTTAGGCGGACAGACACTCAAAGGTAAGCATTCCTGCAGCCATACTTTTAAAGATATTCTAAAAATAAAATACGGATGCTTTCATTTCAATTTTTTATTGCAGGAAGTGCTACATCACAGCAATGTAAAAACAAAAAAAAATTGATTTTCATATTGGATAATGAATTTTTTTTAATCAGAGAGGTTCCAACTGAGCACTATGTTGCTTATGCCAGTGAATGGGTTAAACAGTCATTGTATATACTAAATGAAATAAAACTGAGTGAAAATGAGAGAGAGGGGGTAAAGTCACTCCTAGATTATCTACTGAAATTTACACCCAATATATTCTTGAAATCGTTCAGATCACAGGTCAGGAAGTCACGAGTTACATTCTGCTCTTTGATGGGTACTCTCCAGACATCTGATCATAAGAGAGTCTGTCTGCAGATAAGAAACAGTTCTGTTGGCACTACAAACCAATTGAACACACAAACACATACAAACACACACATGAAAGAGAACTTAAATGCCGAATCAAGCCTTAGTTACATAGATAATTGGTAAAATGAATTCCTTATAATGTCGCATAACCATATCAATACAAGCTTTCTGCTATGTCCAATGGAAAGAATCGTACCTCAACATCTTACTTAGCTTATAAATCAACTCAATTTTACTTATGCAGAGTGGACATAAAACCAGCTACCTCTACGTGGACGTCTTAATACAATATGAATTTGTGCCACCATATTAACACTATAAGAGTATGTATAGCCAACTATACTGACAACCTTCAACTAATGTGTAAAAAACAAACACACAAAGAAAAAGTGTAAATAATGTTACTTGTTTTTTTATTTTGTTGTCGCTGTTGTTGTTGTTGTTTTTTGTTGTTTTCAATTCAAACAGTTGCGGCCATGGTTGCTGTTTCTAATGTTACTAGCTGAAGCTCAATTTCTGACGATCTCAGGGTTGCTACTGTGTTTAGACAGAGTGCACAGCTTGTTCACCTTCTAGTTACTTAATTCTGAGCTTCAGAACCATGTACTATAAAAATGTGCAGACTGACACTTATTGGTAAACGTTTCAGTAGCCATACTATAACTTGCAAAATAATTAATTAAAAAACAAATACTGGTGCACTCATTTCAGTGTTTGTTATACAAGAAGTACTACACCAGACCTATGTATGAACAAAAGATTAGGAACATTATATTAGATGATCAATTTTTTTTTAAATCAAAGATTCAATTGAGAATCGATTGCAGTGCAATGCAGAGAATTCTTGGCTCGGACAGTCAAAGGGTTAACTCACAAACAGCTGACAACAAGATGTTTTAACAGATACATACAGTAGGAGACACAGAAAAATTCCGAATTCCGTTCCGTAGAACGGCCGTTGCACGATTAAAAAACGGGGGGAAAACGGTACGCCGTTTGTTAAAAAACGGCCGTTCCATTCGACCGCGTTACCGTTTTAATCTTTCTCGTTCACCGTATGTCTCGCTCAAAGAAATATAAAAAATCGTTTATCCAATAAAACGTTCCGATTTTTTGTTTATAGGCTCCAGAGGCGGAGCTTTTCG
>WLWI01004575.1_pt1 | contig 11676 bp, 7 predicted proteins | sample 6701501 | NCBI WGS metagenome assembly WLWI01 (sample SAMN12718690, study PRJNA515312) | sponge metagenome | isolation source: marine sponge | host: Mycale hentscheli | place: New Zealand: South Island, Marlborough, Capsize Point | collected 2014-11-01
TACGCGTGCGCACTTACCCGTACTATTTCACTTAACTACCGAGGTATTTCACTTAGTTTCCACTTAGTTACCGAGGTATTTCCATTAGTTACGCGCTATTTCACTTTTCCCGTGCGATTTCAATTGAACAGCGATTTTTCCCATACATTTTTTAATGGGCAACTTACGCGCCGTACTATTAGCTTTAAAACTGGGCTATATCAGCAATGTACAGTAGATACTAATACTTTATTATCTATTATATTAACTAAATGGAAACTCTTGACAATATTTCCTTTTTTTTTCCCAATCGCTTTGATGGTATCAACACAAGATAACTGTGAATGTTAGTTATTTGAAGATAGCATCTGCTGCTCTCCAGTAAGCTTTTTTTTTTTTTCTTTTTTTCTTTTTTTACCTCTCTGAAATTTAGATGGTGAGTGCACAGGTGACTGTTGCTTCTATTTGCTATAACACACAGCCTGTATTTTGATAATTCTTATCTTTAGAAGTCCATGGCCATCAGGAAAAGAACAATGACTTGGTGAAAGTTCAGCACACAGCCATGACTTGACCAACTTAAAGTTCTTCAAAAGCAAATGCTGTTTAATAATAAGCTGGATCAACCTAATAAAAGAACTGACTCAGTGCTAGTAATACATAGTTAGGCGCTGCCTCAGAGGGAACTGCCGTTTTTAGGGTTCTGAAGGTATTGGGCTGTAGAGTCCCGAGCGCAGCGAGGGCGTTACTTGGGGTCTGAGGGACCCTAAAAATGGTGGTTCATGACGACTGCACAGTGCCTAACAATTCAATTGGAGAGACACTAAGTGTCCCTGCCCTCAAGGTGGGGTCACTAGGTTAATAGTGTCCCTCTCTGAAGGACCAAAGCAGTTTAAAGTTATTCTGTCACAACCCTTAAAACAACAATATCCTGTCATAATTTAGTCTTCTAAACTGTTTGTAAAGGTAACTAGGTACATATACTATAATTTTACCATTGCAACTCTCTGGATTTATCTGAGATAATTCTTTAAACCCATGATTCAACTATACTACTACTATTGCTGTGGTAACAACCATGGATAAAAAAAAAGAAGTAATTCCTTGCCAAGCTACCCACAGGCGTTGTATGGGGGATTGGAACTAAAGGTGATAATTGGGAAATTTTGCAATGGTACTTATTGTTAAACGAAGGCTACTTTTGGAATTATCACTAGATACCCATCCTCATGATATCAGCAATAATTCCTCGAACACAGTTTAACTATTTCACACACTCACATGTAGCTGTAAAAACCTGGAAAAGTGGTAACATGGCCTGTTGCTAAACCTCTAGGGTAATAATACTCATTGCACGAGTCAGCATATAATACGAGGAGATATTTCATGAGCACGCTTAAGTATTTTCCTTAGTTGAAGGTGAGTGAAAATACAAGCATGAGAGTGAAATGCCATTTCTGTATTAAACAAGTGTAATAAATTGTTTATTGTTACATGTGTCAGAGTGTGATATGGTGAAATATTTCACGAGCAGGCTAATTTTTTAGAGGCAAGTGAAAGTAAAGCCTGAGAGTGAAATATCTAGTCATATCACTCTAATGGAGTGTAATAAGTGGTTTATTCTACCCTAGATATCTTCACTACTATAGTTTGTACTAGGACCTTAACTCACACTTTGGCTGTAGGGGTTCCCCAAACCCCCAGCTGAATTTAGCAGCTGCTCTAACCCAGTTAGGTAGGCTACACCAAAGGCAGGTAGCTGTAAAAACCTGGAAAAGTGGTGAGCATGGCCTGTTGCTATAACCACTAGGGTAATGAGCTTGAGTTATTTCTCACACAGTCACTTAACTAAAAATATTATTGTGAAGATATCTAGGGTGGTATATATCCAGGACAGTAGAGGTAAACTCTGCCATACTCCTAAAATTTCAGTAGTCCAGAATTGTGTATGGGCAGATTAGAGTGGTAAATAAGCAGTTCAATATGGCAAAATACTGAACACTCCTGTGATAAGTAAATATTCAAGGAAAATATTGAATGTATAATTGGCAAGCAAGCGAAGAGAGCAAGACACTCTCAGGGGCAACACAATTGAAGAGCAGGGATATTTGTTTGTTTATATTTTATATGTGTGTGGACGTACGTATGTCATTTTGTACTTTGACCCTCATGTTTTTGTGTTTGCTTCGTGGTCTACCCATTCCCATACCTCCACTATACAGGATCTTCCGGTTTAGCGATCCCATACCATTCAAGGAAATAAATTGTTTACCCCTTCATATTAGTTTGTTTCTGAATGACACAAGACACACTTAGGTCTTTAAAAACTTACTGTTAGACTCAACACTGTACAGTAATTCTTTAGAACTTCTTATTTTTTCAAGTCGCAAAAATGTTATGGCAAATGGTTACTATGGTATTGAAACCCTTTACCAGACGTAGTTTAAAAAAAACTAGGCCTTTTTTAGTAGCTGCGAGTGTCCGTTGTCAAAAGCTACTGGTAATTAAGATAGTCAGGGGGAATTGAAGTAAGAAAGTAGGTCCGTATTTGTTAGCTAATGTATATAATGGTCACAATGGTTACGTACTTATACTATTAGAAATGGACTGGTAGATGTTTCTGAAGTGTTTTGTTTGTGCACAGGCTCGTTTGTCCTTTGTTCTCAAGCACATCACTAGTATATTATATGTATGTATAATTTTTGTAAGTCTTTTATTTTTTTATTTTTTATTTTTTTTTGGCGTCCATATGTGAGACTAAAAAAAAATTCAGGAGTCCTATCCTATTTATAGTAACAGAACACTGTGGTCATGTTGATGTTTATTAGAGTTAATACATACAAGATGATCTGGCTATGCAGTATTCAAGAGGCTTATTTATTTTTACCTTTAAACTCACCTATTCTAATGAATTTTTTAGTCTCAATTAGTTGACTACCATGTTGGTTGTTGCTTTTGGACTTTAATGCATGACGTCAAATATGCGTTATGTGTTACCTTGTCACTTGTCTGTAAAATATCAATGGAGGACTCCATATTAGGTAATAATGTTCAAAGTGTAGAATTTACTCTATTCTATCAATGATGCTTTCCATATTCATAAAAGTAATATTCGGTGAAAAGTATCACCCCTGGTGTCTAAAAACTGAGTTTAATAATGCCAACAACAGTGTAGCATTCTAAGAATAACGGTATCTTGTGTGTCTGTATATGAATTAACTGATTATACCCTTTTTTTCATTAGGTGGTCATGATGGACTTTCTATTTTCAACACGGTAGAAAGATATGATCCATCTGAGAAAGTGTGGACTATGGTAACTCCTATGCAGTCAAGGAGATGCAGAGTTGGTGTTACCACAGCTAGAGGATTGCTATTTAGGTAAAAAGGTTCAGTAATAGAATGGCTAATTGTAATTTTAATTAATTTTACAGCGTTGGTGGCTATGATGGGCAATCTTTTTTGAACACAGTGGAATGTTATAATCCCAGCTCTAATCAATGGACATTTTTGAACCCTATGAATTGCCGGAGAAGTATGTTAATTTACTTGTATACTGTACTATTAAAATGACCAAGGATCTTCATCAGTTTCTAGTAGTTTCATACTAGAAAATCAGTAGTTCTGCAGGCATTGAACATGCTTCTATTAATTTTGTGTAGCATTCAGGTTGAGTGAAGCCTTAATTTAGCATTGCACACAAAATATTCTACATGCTTTGAAATTGCTCTAGTTAAGTGGAACCAAACATTACTTGGGATGTAACTTGTATATTTTAGGTCGTGTGGGTGTGACTGCTATTGCACATGAAATATATGCCGTTGGCGGTTATGATGGACTGTCCAATCTCAGTTCTGTTGAAATTTATGACCTCAACAAGGAGGAATGGCATTCTGGACCACCAATGAACCAACATCAAGGAGGAGTGGGGGTAGCTGTAATTCCATTGGACTGATATTGTATTCTTTCATAGTTTTTTTTTTATTTAACCATTCATCTCAACCTTTTATCATCACTTTAAAACCTATTTTCAAGTTTTATATCAAGTATTTGCATGACCCACAATTGTGCTAAAATTAATGGGTAGTTGTTAAAATGGTGAAAATTTGAAGCTTGCAATTGCATTGATGAGTCGGTTTTCTCAAGAGGTGGAAGCATCTCTCTCAGTTAATGAAGGTAAGAAAGACAGGATAACCATTTCAATCATCCTGCAGATTATGCTAGCTAGAAGAATAGACATGAAACTGCAGTGGAATAATTCGAATCATAAGCATTGGAAAGAATTGTAAGCATTTGAAAAGTGAGAATAATCAGTTTATATAGCCAATCCATAATTAAAAAAAAAATCAAGTGTTTCCTCCCGCCCCACCCCATTTCTATCACAACAACAAAAAAAAACATTTAGAAATGTGGCTATAAGGTACGTCTTCATTTCTTGATTAAAGGAGCTTGGTTTGTGTTGGCCAAAATAAAAAGTTTGGAATACTCTGAGCGCTGTCAGCAAGTCATCTGGAGAATCATGCTATATGGTTTCTCTTCTTGAGCAATTCAACTATCATACTGCATGAGAATTGACAAAAAAATGACCAATCAACCTACAAATTTGAAGAGGTGTATCCACTGCTTAGCATAACTCCCTAATCCACATCCCCACCCCCCCCCCATACACCTGGTAAGGTTTCTTATAATCGAGATTTTTTCTAACTGCAGAACATTTTTTCTCTTCAATCATTGAACATTTTTACAGGGACATTCAAGATTAGCTATAGTGAATCCTCTATATTGAGTAATTCAATAACAGTAAGAGAAAAACCGAAACTTTCACTCATTTGTTTCATAACACTCTAACTTCATACACCTACTGCAATTGTCATAAGCCATTTCACTTTTATATTTCTATTAAAATAATCACCTGAAATATTACCAATTAGAGTTGCTATTATTGTTACTAGGTGTACTAACTTGGTATGTGTGCACTATTTTTTGCCTTTAGCCATTTCTGCAAAAATGCTGATAAACAAAGTTGCTAGTGGCAACTGTGCATGGTAAACGGGATATAAAATACATAGTTGGAGCATGTTTGCTTAGGTACTGGTGAATTTAGTACACATAGCCCTCGGGCTTCAGTGCACTAAATCCACCAGTACCTAAGCGCTTATGCTCTAACTATTACATAGACACTAGCTATTAATTTTACAAGTGAATTTATTGTGATAGCATTATCGAGAAGGGGTAGTGAATACGAATATTATCATTTCTGATACAATTATTATTTGTCAATGAACATCATGTGTTATCAAAACAAATATCAGCTATTACTTAAAAAATTTAACAAGCAAACGGTGTTAATATAAAAAATAAAATGAATAATACACACGATATCTACAATGAAGAAAACACAAAAAGTTTCAATTCAATAAACTGTCAAAGACTTCACTGGCCTTCAGCCGTTTCTATGTTTCCAGACTTGATGGTTGCGAAATCAATAGGCTCACCAGTAACCTTTTCATAAAGGTTCAACACATCTTCACAAGTAGTCTCAAAGTGAGAGGTGGCATCATATGACGTGCTTATAAACACCTGTGTATAATAAATATCGCTTCAATTACAGTACACAATACTGCTATCTCTATAAGTTTTACTCAACAGTAAGTTAAAAACAGCAACAAAAAAAATAATAACTATAACTCAAATTTACCTTTGATTCTGGGTCATTGTTGGGCTCTAGCAGGTCACAGACACTATAAAACCTACACAAATAATCATTTAGTCACAAAAGTGTCAGTGTACCTCGCCAAAGAAATATGTCAACAAAATATGAGCAAGACCACATCATCACTAACTTCTACAGACAGTAAATGACGAAGTGCGCAGCATGTATTAATGTTAATAAGTACTCTTTTTGTTGTGATAGAAATTTTGTAGCAAAAAGTTACTTTTAATCACGAGATTTTCTAGCAATAAAAAAGTGTTTACCTACGTACACTATATAAGATTTGCAATAGTATCAGGGAAAAAAAACTTTGGAAAAACATGAAGAATACTTTTGGAAAGACTTCATACAATTCACACAGGACATGCTAAACTAATATAAAAAATTAAAGAGACAATAGCGAATTTTATCTGTTCTAACTGCAAATACGTTAAACACTTTAATCTGACGTTTTGACTACTTGCCAAGTACTCTCAAGTTTTAATTTAACATAATATTGGCAGTCAGAACAGAGAAAAATTGCAATTATTAGAATTATTTCAGCCAAGAGTGACTGAATCAGTCAAAAAAAAAGCTTTTGTTAAAATGTAGAATATAATAAGCAGTAAAATGCATGTACGTATATGTCGCTCTAAAAGCATTATGACAGCTAAAGTTATAAAATAGATTCCTTGAGTTAAGAAAGGATAGCTTACTTGCCATTTGGGCTATTGGATTTTAAATTGGTAGTTCCATTATTTATTTAACTATTCTTATTACTTGACTTGTACTAGTTACTTTTCACGAGTTCTCAGTTACTGAGTAAAAACCTCGTTGTTTTGTGACTAATAGTGTCTTGCTGCTCACTTATACAACTGCACTTTTTTCAATTGCAATTTTTTTTTACAAATAGAGTATGTTAATCAGAGGTGAAAATGAAATGACATCACTTATAATTAGTAAAAAAAAAAAGTTTACCAGCTCGTCTTTGATAATTTTTTTAAGAAAACCATAACAAATATGTCTCTTAGCTTCATTGGACAAACAAGAATAGAATGTATTAACACACACAAAAGGGGAACACTACCTTCAAGAAACTGAATCTAGGATTTTGTCAAGTTACAACTTCTACAATCCTCAAGCATACTTTCCAGTTACACTGAGTACCTGTGCTTTAAGCTTGTGTGTAAATATACTAAGAATGAAATTTTTACAATATTAGAAAAGTAAACTTTAAAGTGCCATTTCCCCCCAAAGTGTTTGCAGTAAATACTAATGTCACAGCTTTGTCTAAACAATTCTATGAAATCCCTTGTAAAGAGCCATTCAGTGATATAAGCTAAAATCATATTTACAAGGAAGATTAAACAAACAAAAAAAAAAAGAAAAAAAAAAAAAAGAGTTTAGTTTAATTAAATAAGTGACATCACTTAATGTGTTAGTTCAATTCATCACTTAATGCAAACAGACAACATTAAAAATCAGTACTAGCCATTAAATGAGTTAAAATTATTTAATTGAGAATTCTATTCATGTTATAAATAATTTATTTCTGATCGGAAAAACCCAGAGTAGGTTTATGTCTCAAAAATTTGATACAAATCTAAATAAAACATACTTTTCCAGAATTGGACCCAAAAGATCCAAACCAATCTTCAATTCGTCCTTAGCACTACTAGTCTCCACAGTGGTGCTAACCATTGCAATGTAGTGTTTTTTACTGGCCACATTGTGAGCCGCAGAAACACAGGAAACATAAATATCTATACACAAACAAAAGAAATATTTCTACAATATGACACCTAAGCATGAAGTCACTAATATAAATTTGGTAGAGAAAAAACTAAAAACTTTTTTTTCAAGGAAAGCAACCCTGGAAATCATTTGAAAGGCCTAAAATAACCATAAAGTAATAATAGTATGAGCACTCGGTGTGTATTAATTTACAGCACAAAATAAATTACACTTTCTTTTTGCATGTACAGTAGAAGACAAAATAAAGTTCCGAATTCCGTTCCGTAGAACAGCCGTCGCACAATTAAAAAAACAACAACAAAAAAACAAACAAACAAAACAAAACAAAAACAACAACAAACAAACTAAAAAAAACGGGGGGTAAGCGGTACGCCGTTTGGTAAAAAGCGGTCATTCCGTTTGACCGCGTTACCATTTTAATCTTTCTTGTTCACCGTATGTCTCGCTCAAAGAAATATAAAAAATCGGTTATCCAATAAATCGTTCCAATTTTTTGTTTACAGGCTCCCGAGGCGGAGCTTTAAGGGTTACAAAAATTGAAGCCGTCCTATTCGAAGTTGTCTCGTGGAGAATTGTTAGTTCGACCCCCGCACAGTATCGATTATTCTTGATGTAGTTAGTGCCTTCTCAAGCTTAGATTTTTTTTACTACTGGAGGTCCATCAGTAGCTAACAGAAGACCTACGAAGTGTTGACCTCGTTTTAGCTCTGTGCCCGTCGGAACTTTGGTCTGCAGCTATATTGAAGCAAGTTAAATTTTTGTACAATCTTTTTTGCACTATCCACATAGCGTTTAATGGTTGATACAAGGCCTTAGCTTGCTGATATAGCTATAGAAGTTTCTAGCTAGAAAATATCTGTGAATTAACGAAAAAGCTTAACCGTTTTTTTTTTGGTTTTAGTAAACGGTGTCGAACATTTAAAACGGTACGAAACACAACGGTAAAAATAACTACCATTTTATGGCCGTACTACGGAACATAATTCAGAACTTTATTTTGTCTCCTAAAGGGCATTATTTCTTTACTTAGCATCTTTATTGCAAATTATTGGATTTACCTGAGTTTCTACCACATTGGTTAGAAGGAATGATTATTTGACAAGAATCGCTATCCTTTGTGCTGGGAATAGGATGATTCATAATACATATGCAGCGAACCACCTGAAATTTTTTCAACCATAAAGAATTAATGCATATAAGTCTCATTCACCACATACAATACAATCTAAAGATATAAAAAATAAATATTAAAATTGTATATCTAGTAAATCATTATTTTTATCAGTAAGAGCTTCAGAGTTGGAACAAAACAAAAACAAAACAAATCAAACAATAACACCAACTGCTTTGCCAATAGCTACATCAGTATATATTTTTTAAATCCTGATATTTTGGCTATTTACATCCCATCCTTCTGACTCAAAATATATTACCCAATACTAATACCATTATCCTCTGAAATATAAAACAAAATTTACGACATGTTTACAGAGGCAATCCTTAAAAAAAAAATAAAAAAATAAAAAATAAAAATAAAAATATATGTATATATATATATAGCAGTTTGCATCGATAAAGAGTTTCTAACATCGTAATGAACTGACAGAAAAGCTTGACTGTTTTTTAACATCCATTCAAATGGTATTGCGAATTTACAGGACCCAATTGCAATAAATACGTTAAAAATTTTACTGCTCCCGTTTTATGGTCCTGTTACAATATGAAATCCTGAACTTTATATGGCACCTACAATCTGAACAAACATGTGCCTCACTCATACATATACCTCGCCAACTTTCTTGACTTTATCCGGAAAATAGCTAGGGTCACCAATAACACAGTCACACCTAGCCACTTCGCCCTCAGATTTCACTCCCACCACTTTGCCATCCTCATATACTATTTCATCAATAGCTTTGTCCAGCATGTAAGTTCCACCGTAGATAGCACTCAACCTATGCAAAGTATTTGGAACACCATGATGCAAAGAACAGGTAATAACATTATCTGACTAACCGAGCAAATCCCTGTGGCAATTCTCCTAAGCCATAAAGAGGGTACAAGTATGGAGAATTATTGTACCTGGCAAATGAAGTCCTAAACAAATACACATTGATGCATGATTGATTATCCGAACCCTTATTAGAATTACTACAATTTGCCCACACATTTTCCTAATACATTTGAACTTCATATTTTTTTCTTATGAAATGGATTTTAATAATGCCAAATCAAACAAAGAACATGAAATAAAGTGCATCTAGGCTTGAGGGGTAATCTACCTCTAATCAAATCAGGGTAAGAAAAATCATAGAGCCTCAGTTTTTACTTACATATATAGCTTGATCTTTGCCAGAGACTCTGATGAAGGTCTCTCAAGGTATCTAAATAGACAATAATTATCATTAAAGGAACTATCAGCGGCAGTTTGTCATTCATTCATTCACTCTGTCCACAGAGAATCTCAAAGACGGCGGACTTTTATACCTTGAAAGAAAGCTCACTCACACTAGAAGACAATTTATGTCCCTCTAATTTGGCACTCTTCTGAATTTCAGCTTAGTTTTAGTGGAAAATGAGAGAGAAAAGGCAGACACTATGATGAGTGGTGCTATACAGCCACAACTATTCATTTAACTGTCATTTAGAATCACGTGAGCATACAATGTTTACCACACCTGCTGATCTTTTCATCTAGTGTGTTTTGCGTTAGGAAGTCTCTGTATGCCTGCTCTTAAAAAAAATATGCCCAAGTGTTTATGTAATGTGGATGTCAGAAAGTCTTTATGTTCCTGTGGTTACCACACACAGACTATTTTGGTTGCTGAAAAGCCTCATGAGCTTGTCACAATTGATTTCCTTACTCTATAAGAGATTAAACACTAAGCCAAAGCTAGTATATTAAATTATATTTTCAAAATTAGAACAAAACATTAGTATTTATACAAGTTCTGCTGTTGCCAGGAACAATATGCTAGCTATTTTCCTTTCAATGATTCAGTCATTCAGGATTGAGTGAGATTACTCAGAGTATGTAGAGACCTGACATCAAAACAGCATTTAAGTTGGGTAAGACACTAAGATCACATCGCACAGAGTCATCCATAGTGTATAATATACCCTGCAGCTGTGGTAAATGATGAGAAGGTATCAGCCATTGCTGAACCTACTTGGCTGCAACAACATCCCATTAAAATTGAGAATAGGTAAGAGTTGTAGGAGCCACTAACAATCATGAGTTAAAGATCAAGGAAGCTCTACACATACAGATGACACCAGACAACAATAAGTTTCACTAAGACATAGTTTTAAAGCTCCCTGGATGCTGGCTGTCTATGCTGCATGCAATCACCCTCGACTTGGTTGCTTCTATTCATTTATTTTTTTCTTTCATTTCAATGAAGCCATATTAATATTATTAAAATAAAATATTTCTAGCCTTCTCACCATTTGGTGCTCACTACAACAAACATTTAAAGAAAACAAATCTGTAACATTTCTCTATTCTTGCACTATTGAGCAAGCTACTTGTACTTAATGGTGAGAATTTTTTTTTGTGAGAATTTTTTTTTGTCAGAATTCTACCTAAAAATGGCAAGAGAGGCAGAATTTGTAACCAACAGAGATAATTACGCTAAACTTACTTTTCATCTCGATACAAACACATTGCATGACCAATTAAATCTTTAACATCCTGATTATCCAAGCCGAATTCCTTAAAAGCTTCTTTAAAGGGCTGCTTGGGAAGACCAGGTTCTAAATAGTTTATACATATACAAATTTGAAAGAAATACCAACAAACAACAACAATAAACAACAACAACAACTAACTTTTGTGTGTCCCTGGCTTGTCGATGTCAAAATTACTTGCCCAGCTCAGAAAATTTTTCAACTTCTTCTTATCAAACATTCCAACAATGCCTGAAGAAATACAAGGAATGCTTCATAGTTATCAATATAAAATTTGGGCTTACGTAGATATATTTTGGTATGAAGTTTTAATTAAACCTTAAACATGTAATTTATAGCTCCCTCCAATGATAAACAAGAGAGGATGATGAGGGACAAATACCAAAGAATTGTAAAATAAGCATACGTCTAACTGTCCCAATTTCAGCAGGATACTATTGATATCTCACCTCATGTTCCAAGTCCCACTATACACTAATCAATGTCCTGAATTTCTGATATTACTCAAGTTCTTAAGTGCATTATAATGCCAAGAGTAAATTTCATAAACCAATAATAAAA
>WLWI01004576.1_pt1 | contig 11675 bp, 13 predicted proteins | sample 6701501 | NCBI WGS metagenome assembly WLWI01 (sample SAMN12718690, study PRJNA515312) | sponge metagenome | isolation source: marine sponge | host: Mycale hentscheli | place: New Zealand: South Island, Marlborough, Capsize Point | collected 2014-11-01
CTCGTTAATTGAAAAATACTGGAACTGTGAACGCTTTACCTAACTTACGTAATTAGAAGCGCGGGCGAAGTTTTTTGACGTACGCATACATACCTATATATATATATCTGAAATCTCAATTGAACACCACTGAGAGTCAGCTTCGCTCGCTTCGCTCGCTCGCTGAATTATATATATATATATATATATATATCTGACCTAGCCCCCTAGCCCTAGACAGAATGATGCAGACAGGATGACTACTGTAAATCTCTGATGCATTTGATCACTATGGGTTGACAACATATATAGATATGGCATTTCAAGTGCCATAATTAAAGATGGGAATCCATCTAAATTATATGACAAAAACTGATTTCAACTTACCATCTTCTGGCATCTCTACTAACTCCAAAGTTGAATAAGGACCAAGACCCACCCTAGTACCGGCTGCTACTCTAATAGAGTACAATTTGAATGGCAGTAAGTTATTCACAGTGGTCTTCAGAGCTTTGCCATCCAAGTCTACAGTTATGGGGTCCTCCAGTTCATCCTGGTCCACCAACACTTGATATGATATTATTTCACCATTTTGACTGTCTACTATTGGAGGACTCCAGGTTATGTTTATGATTCTAGAAGTCTCTATAGAAACTTGCACATATTGCGGAGGACTAGATGGCACTAGGGACAAAGACAGGGAATAATTATATTAAATGAAACAAATGTCACAACATATCAGTGTGGGGGGTGCATATATGCATGTGTGGCCATGTGGGGAGTATGGTCACGTGACTACAAACACAAAAGGCTGGCTTGACTAATTTTCTGCAGAGAAAGTTTCAAAATTTAATTAGTTCCAAATTTTTGGTGGGATATATCCCATGGGATTTCTCTATGGTCCACTGGGACCATAGGTGGTGTTGTTACTAGACCATCCCCTCTATCAAGCACTATTGCGCTATACCTTTACACACTTACCATCTTCTAACGTAGTTACAGTTAGATCAGCTGAAAATGGACCTTCTCCAATAGTAAATGTAGAGACTGATATGGTGTAATTTGAATAAGGATATAAATCAGATATGAGTAGAGATGTGTTGTGAGACTCCAGTGTGAGAGAAGGGAGTGAAACATCTTCAAATTTCCCAGCAATATTGACCAAATATTTTCTAATAATTCCATTTCTGTCACGTAATGCTGGTGGATTCCATGCTATGTGAAGTGATCGAGATTGCAAGCTAGTCACTGTGAGATGGCGAGGTGGAGATGAGGGAACTGTAAAAGTGAAAAAAGTAGGTATTTATCATCATCATCATCACCATCAAGGGAGAAGAGACAGGAAGACGGGGGGAAGAGACAGAGAGGAGGGGGGAAGAGACAGGGAGGTGGCGGGGGGGGGGGGAGAGAGAGAGAGAGAGAGAGAGAGGGGGGACGGGGAGCTTGAGCCTTCCCACTTCTGCTATTCTATGCTATTGCTATACAGCAATAGAAAGTTGCTGATTTGGGGGACATTTCATTCCCCCCCCCCTTTAATTTGCTGTCCCATCCTCTGATCATTGATCATCATTGATCACACACTACCGTCATCATCATCTGTTTCTGTCCTTTGCCATCACTATTGTTGTTTGACTCTCAACCCCTTTTGAGAAATGTCTTTAGAAAGGATTTAAATCCCCTCTAATCATGGCTTCTCTCTTCTCATACACCAAATAAATTAGCTATGTCAAATATTATGTGTAATTTTTCTAGCTTGTGATTTGGTTTTTAAAACTTGTTTTGAATTGCTACATCATAAATTCCAAAAAAAAGGTTGCACAATAAAACCTCATCCACTACAACTTACTGGCTTCTGCAGTTCTTATGGTAATCTCTGTGTAATTATCTCCTTCTGCTATGGTAACAGGAACTATGGTGATGTGATAGGTATAAAATGGATGAAGAGAAGAGAGGACAACTTCTGTCTTGGTAGCATCCACAACTACTCGACTTCGTGTTTCTGTTTCCATTTCAGTTACATTCAGCCAATACTCTCTGATCACACCATAGTGTGTATCCTCAGGTGGGTGTGTCCAGTACACATGGATAGATGTGGCACTGAAGGTGATGGCAGTGATATTTGTTGGTCGTCCAATCGGAGCTACAGGAACAAAAAAAAACTCACTCAATAAAGCAGATGGAATGTGGCTGTTTATTAAAGAGCAACAAGTCTCACTTTAAAATAAGGTGTTTGGATAACCTCATTAGTGCTCCATGTTGACATCTTGAAGTATTATCAGTATAGCTATTCAGGTCTCTCAACCAAAAAGTAGAGCTTGGAGTGTAACACATCAGATTTTGGAGTGTAATAGGGCATGTTTGACGGGGGATCATGGACAAAAGCATTTTTTACAGCATTATAAAATTATATTCTAACAAATGATGACCATTAAAAAATATATTCAGATCCATGTGTACGGTAACAAATTATAATAATAGAAAAACAAGTGTTTTTAAGCACTTTAAACAGCTTGCTATGCAGCAGGCCACCAACTTTTCTATTTTTATATTATACTACAGTTAAAAAGTACCAGTATGCTAGAGTCTCATTCTCAGACCAACAAAATTCTTAGTTTTTCAGATTCTTTTTATCCGCAGTATTTTTTTTAATTCTACTGATTCATCACTCCACTGAAATGTAAATTAGCATAGTAAATTTTTTTCATATAAAAAAAAAAAAAAAAACATTTGAAAATATTTCTTTTGGTGTGTTTAGAGTGAGTCTATCAGTAGATACTTTGATTCGTGTAGGAGAATGAACTACACAATTGTGTGAGTGTATGTCTTCACTTAAAATTGTGGGACACCCGCTCAAAGTGGATTAGTAGAGAGCTCTGAGTTATTTAGTCTGGTGTGCTAACTTAAGTCTATAGCTAAACAGTATATTCTGCACATTTAATGAAAGTTGTATTGATATAAAAGATGTGAGCTTAGAAGTAGAATGTCAAGATTGTGTCTCTTGTAGAAAACCCTATGAGGTGTTATTGAAACAGCCTGTTTTAAAGGTGTCACTGAAAAAAAAAAAATATATATATATATAATATATATATATATACATATATTATATATATATATATATGTACATATATATAGCCATGTCTGCAATTCCAAAAAACACAGGATAAAATTCAACTAACCTTCTTCTTTAGTTTGAATTGTTGACAAATTACTGAGAGGTCCTTCTCCTACTACAGTGTGAGCAGAAACAAATAGTCCATATGTTGTATATGGAATTAAATTGGGAATACTTAAATTAGTGCTTGCCACAGTAAATTCGATTTGCTCTGTGTCTTGTCTATCTAAATTCATCAAGTACACTGTATATCCAGTGATGACACCATTTTGATCTGATTTCGATACTTCACTCCATGAAAGAACAATTGATCTAGACGTAGCGTGAACATCAAGAAAATGCGGAGAACCAAATGGAACTACAAGATTAAACATACCATTTAAAAAAGTTTATTTCATTCACTAATTGTTCTTACCATCTTCCTGAGTTCTAACAGTGATAACATCACTTGGTGATCCTGTACCAACTGTAATAGCTGCAATGGTGAATTGGTAAGTGTAGTATGGATGGAGGAATGTGACCAAATGCTGAGTTCCCTGGACTTGCAGTGTGTAATTTTTGTTAGTTTCTACCTCAGTAACATCAATGTGAAAGCCTCTGAGAATTCCATTGAGGTCTACAACATCAGGTGGAGTCCAAGACAAAGAAATAGAAACTGAAGAGATAGCTTCACCAACAAAGTTCTCTGGAGGATTGGATGGCACTGCAAGAAAAAGTGGGGTGATATTAACAAACTGGCAAGGATAAGAAAGATTAAATACGGTATTTAATCTTTCTCATCAAGTTATAAGCTAGGTATATTTACCATCTTCATTTGTTCGTAAGGTAAGGTGTGGGCTGCGGGGTCCATATCCTATCACTGTAGCAGCTGCCACACTGTATCTATAGTACCTGAAAGGCTCCAAGTCAGATAGAAGTAGAGATTGATTAGAGGTATAGAATGCAAATGACTCATTTGTGCTGAGATCAGCAACATGAACTTCATACTCCTCGATCTCTCCATTTCTCTCCTGCTCGTCTGGGAGCTCCCATTGAAGAACGACAGAGTTTGAAGTTAGATCTCTGTGACTCAATGCAGTTGGAGGTCCTGAAGGAACTAATACATTTATCATAGTGTTATAGCAAAGATCTATTCAATATCCTACTAGCTAAGATGTTCAACAACTTACAGTCAGTTAAAGTTTGTAAGAACTCTGGTTCAGAATAAGGTCCTGTGCGTGTGGTGTGCCCGGCTATTCTCACTGAGTACTCTGTGTATGGATGAAGATCTGTAATGAAAATGGAGGTACTTACTGTAGATACTATTTTTGTTATGTTCGTGATTTCTGTGGTCAGTTGAACATAGTAGTGTCTAATGACTCCATTGTGAAGATCATCTCTCGGTGGACTCCAAGATATATCTGCATAATCTGTGCCTACTTCTATGACTGTCACATTCAACGGAACATCTTCTGGGGCTATTAAAAAGATTAAGACTCATAGTCACTTTGTGTCCTAAATGACAGTGCTAGCGACTCTGAAGTATTTATTACTGGTACTGTATGAAATACTATACAAGAATAATACAATATATGTGCATGAGTTTATTCATTCTGGACCCAATAATTTGTATAGTATCTATCTATTCATTATCGTATTCCGTTATCTTACCATCTTCATTTGTCACAGCATAGAGTGTGTTGGAACGCGGCCCCATTCCTTTTCCATTCAATGCAGCTACTTGGAAAATGTATGCAGTATGTGGATCCAGGTCAGAGAAGGTTACCGTGGTGATCGCAGATTGCTCAGTCAGCACTATTTCACTGTCATCCAGTTCTTGGAGAGTACCTTCATATGATGTGATGTTGCCATTCTGCAACTCCAAACTGAGCTCCTCCCATGAGAAAGTAAGTGAAGTAGATGTGGAACCATGCAGTGAAACATTTCTGGGAGCACCTGAGGGCACTGCAGTAGAAAACAAAATGCTAAGCTATTAGCTGTGTGCACAAATTAATGGCCAAATGGTGTAATAGTAGCTATACCTTACATAATAATTTGAACTAGTCCCATTTTGGCATTACAGTAATTATGAATATATTACCTTCTTCTCCTGTTACAATATGAATTGGTTCAGAAGGAGGTCCCATAGCAGTGGTTATTGCATACACAGTTGAAATATACACGTAGTAAGGATGAAGATTTCTAAAAATGGCATGAGCTTCATTTGTCCTTATGTTCCAAATTCTTCCTGTAATTTCTTCCTCTACCATCACAAGATATTCTCTTACAATGCCATTCCTCGTGTCTTCACTAGGAGGCATCCACTCAAGCAATAAAGAAGTAGAATTTGCTATGAATTTTACAATGGTAGACCCAGAAGAAGGAGCTAAAGAGATAAAACATACACAGTGAAATAAATGTATTTTAATTATGATTTTTATTACCATCTTCATCCAACTGCACTCTGACTGCAGTGCTATAAGGTCCATATGATATGGTCTTAGCCTTCACTTTGGCCTCATAATGGTAGTAAGGATGTAAGTTGGATATGGTTAAGTTAGTAGAATTAGTGGAAATATTCAGACTACTACCAGACTCTAAATTAATGACCGTGACTGTGTAGTAGCGTATGATTCCATTTCTGGAAGGATAAGGAATAGAATTCCATGAAATAGAGAATGATTTAGAATCTTTGCCAAGAAGTTTGACATCTTCAGGATGACTTGAAGGTGCTACAATTTATAATATTTAAATTGACTTGGACATTTGCTATATTTCATTAAAAATGTGTGCTTAATAAAACTTACAGTCTTCAAGAGTTGTAGCAATAGTAGGTTGGGAAGATGGGCCATTTCCAAATGTACGAGCAAGCACAGAGAAGCTGTAGTTGTAGTGAGGATGAAGAGAACCTAATCTAAGCACAGTCCCTATGGAATGAAAGGTCCAGTTCCTTCCTGTATACATCTCCTGTACGTGTATAATGTAGTAAGTGAGGATGCCATTGATATGAATGTCTGGTGGAGGAGACCAATGGAGCCACATTAATGTAGAACTCTTGACTACTGCATAGATGTCAGTAGGTGGTCTGGAGGGAACTGTAAGTAACGAATAGACACACCAAAAAGATAAATAATCAAAGCAGAAGTGAGTCAAGACTGAACTACTGATAAATTAACAATTAGGTGTCCAGGCGAGACAGCTAAGACTATGGCAGCTCCTCCCCACACGTGGTATTTTCAAACCTAACCAACTGGGTAGAATATACACTTCCCTCGTTAATTATTCATGAATATTTTTAGTTGAGTTGTTTTGTTCTTTTCATTTCATGAATTATTATAGCTGTTGTATAACATAGAATGGAGTATTTGGCAATAACTAACATCTTGTGATAATCTGAAGCACTTGCCTATACAATTCAACATGATAAGCTGATGACATCTTTGCGGTTTATTCTTTCAAATGGGTGAGAAGATTTTATTCAGTACATTATCACTAAAATATGCAGGAAAGAAAATGAGTCACACAAATAGGCATTTTTTTGTCTTTTACTAGCATATCTGCAACATGAACTCAAATTTCGTCCAGCATCAAAAAATATTTTAGGAGAATGCTTATCAGGAGCATTAATAGAAACATGACACGTTTTAGTTTGTATGTCCTGTTAATTTAGTAAGTAGAGGGGTTCTGCTTGTCATTTAAAGTACGGTTAATGGCAGACATTAATAACTTACTCTTTAATTTCACTTACCATCTTGTAGAGTTGTAAACTGCATGTTTGTGCTGGGTGTTCCATATCCAAAGCTATTCCTTGCATAAACAGCACATCTGTATACCGTGAACTCCTCCAGAGTAGATGGGAACATGTATGATGTCACAGAAGGTGGGACATCTACCACAATGTCTGATATATTGAACTGAGTTTGGGTGGCAATTATCCTGTAGCCAGCTAATGCTGTAAGAGTATTAAGGAACGATATGACAGGTGGTTCCCATGTGATCTGAGCAGTACGTTTGCCAACGTTTGATATTGCCACATCCAGTGGTGAAGGAGGAGGAACTAAAAACGTGATATTAATTAATCATAATGGAATAACAATGTTACTCATACAGTTTTTATGCACATCATACAGGCATCGATTGCTTTAAATCATAAAATATGACTGTATTATTTTAGGATAGAGAAAAACTACCATTTGCCGTCTTATTCCCTTTGTGGAGGATTATTTTACTCCCATGGGTTATACACACTGGATCCTGGGAATGACTTGGCCACATTGTTAAGAGTTATTACAGGTTACAACTCGGTAGTAGGACATTCCATCCCAAGACAGTGTGCTATCGATGAATATTGGCTTCTAAGTTGCTGTAAACAACCCAGTCTGACCACATAAGTAGTTTTACTCACAAAATGACTAATAAGGTCACAAAAGACTATCAAGTGTTGCACGTACTTTCGCAAGTGTGGCCATCGCTGTTCAGTGAGAACCCATTGTTGCAGGAGCAGTGGTAGCTACCCACTGTGTTGTGACAGTTGTTCTGGCAACCACCATTATTATTGCTGCACTCGTTCACATCTGCAGGCAATGGTCACATCAATATGGTGAATATCACATCGCCTATGCACTCACCTTCACAAGAATGGTGGTTGAGACCTAAATAATAGCCCGGTCTACAAGAGCAACTGTAAGTCCCTGCAGTGTTGTGGCAAATTTGAGAGCACCCTCCATTTTGACTTGAACATTCATTCACATCTGTGAAAAGAATGTAACAAGTTGCTGACTTTTAAAAAAACAACAACTCTGTTTTGTCAAAAAAGATTACAAGCCACCCTCTATGTTGTTGTTGTTTTTTAATTACCAGAGCATACGAATCCATTTCCCTGATAGCCAGTATTGCAGGTGCACTGATAGCTCCCCACTGTGTTGGTACATCGCGCGTTCCTCCTGTCACATCTGTGTGTGTTCCTCTGACACTCGTCAACATCTACAACACACGACACATCAACGACGTCCTCAACTGGCTGATAGGTAATGGTATAAGATATAACAACCGTTGCAGTAGAGTCCGTTGCCACTGAATCCGGTGTTGCACGTGCAAGTGTAGCTGCCGCGAGTGTTGCTGCAACGAGCATTAACGTTGCATCTGTGACTTCCCTCGCTACACTCATCGATATCTACAAATTAAACAATAGTTTTGAGATGGTATAACTAGCTTTTATTAGAACCTCTATTAGTGAACTAATCACCTCTACTTAGAGAACATTGTTCTCCAATAAAAAAATGTACTGCTTATCACCTCTTAAAGCAAACAACAAGTGATAAGACGTCCCTAATTGTTCTCAGTTCGGAGGTTCTACTGTAGTTTTTACAAGTAAATGATTTTACCATTAATGTCTGCTTTCATCTTGGTGCTACTGGATTGTAGCTGGAGTAGCTAATGATCTGCTTATATCATTATGCATGCACTTACATACAATCCTATTTTTCTTGAACATTCGTTCAATTACCACATATGGTATGCTATCTTAAAGGCAAATTAATTACCAGAGCAAGTTCGTCCATTTCCTCTGTATCCTTGGTTACAAGAGCAGGAATAGGATCCCGGGTTGTTGTGGCAAGTTGCATCAGTACTGCACGAGTCTGAACCTTCACGACACTCATCGATATCTGCACACCATACAGCTTATCAAACAGTGTTAACTCTTTATAACGTGAGTGGCACTGACCTGAGCAACGCCAGCCACTCCCCCTGTAGCCACTCCTACAAGTACAATAATAGGATCCTCTCGTGTTGTGGCAATTGGCATTTCTACTGCAACCGTTGGGTATGTTGCATTCAATTATATCTGCATATAATGACATTCACAGAGAATTGATCATTGTTTTCTATTCATTAGAGTATAGTGTGATTACCTGACTGACACCTTGAGCCACTCCATCCTGCTGAACACCTGCATCCATTGGGTGTATCACATGACCCACCATTTTGACATGGAGGTGAGCAGCAAGCTGTATGCAGACAACAACAGTCAGTATAGAGACAACACATGTGCAATGGGGCATAGCTTGGGTTGAATAGGAAAGAATTCCTCACGATTTTCACTAATCCCAATACCTTCATCATGAATTCAATAGCAAGACACTCAATATTATGAGTGTGTTCAGGGGAGATGGAGAAGAAATTAAGAGTTTAAAATGTTTATTAGCTAGCTATAAGGTTGATTAAAATAAACGATTATTAGCTTTAAGACAGGCTGTATAGAAGAAGAATGAGTCCTGAGTAGCACTTTCTGCTGTGTCTTATAGCAGTCCTTGAATTACTTCTTGAAGCAGATCTATAAATCCTATTAATCAGCCACTGTGCTACATATTACATAGAATCAGAAAAAGGTCACTTTAGAAAGGTCTAGGTTCTGATACCCTCTACCTTATTTTTTCAAAGCCATCGCTAATTGGTGAAGTTAAATGATTTTTTTTGTGTGTGTTCAGGCATTGCATGCAATCAGAATTCCAGCATACTGTGCAATGATTAGCACTAGCTAACAACTTAAGTGTGTAGAACCACTTTGCCATAAGGGCTTGGCCAGACTGGCTCTGGCTGGCAATTTGTATAAGGCTGTAAATTTGTAGTTCAAAGTTGTAAAGGGGTTTCCCCTGGTGCTTCCACCACTAGTGTCCCATGGAAAATATTTTTTGCTAGGCAACTTCGAGATACACTTACCAGCACATGAAGAAGAGCAAGTATATCCTGAGCAGCACTCTCTCCTGTACCTTATGACACTCCTTGAAGCTGATCTATACTGAGTTCTAATCATTACAAAAGTTAATACAATAGTTAACTTAGAACTTAGATATTTGAAAAAATGAATAGTAACCCAGTTTAAATTATTGTAGTAAGCTCTTTATTGCCAATTTAAACTAAAGTTAATATAATAGTTAAGTTAGATCTTTAATAAATATAGTTTAAATTGGCAGTAAAGAGCTTACTACAATCATTTAAACTGGGTTTCTATTCATTTTTTCAAATATTTCCTAAATGTACTATAGAAGACAACAAATTAAATTTGTCAAGTGAACACTCAAACTATCTAGGCCAGACATATTTCTGCATCACTAACTCACACCATTGTCAACTGAAAGCAATTTTTTTAGAAATATGCAGACTATCAAGTTCTGACAAAACTGATTCAGCCATTTACCATGACAAGTACCTTTTGGAGCAGCTATTGAGAGCATTTTAATTTGTATGACTCTAGAGACAATAACTCTGGGGTACTACTTTTTTCTTTTTCTTTTTTCTTTTTTTCGTTTGGAATACTTACCTGAGATAATTTTACAGAAAAATGCTGCTTGCTACCTAGCAATATAACTCAAAGTGGAGGTTCACTCATGGTTGTACCAGTTCTGTTTACGCCAGGAAACAGACTATCACCAATTGTGCAATGACAAATGCTTGAATTACGGATCTGACATTGTTTTAACAATAAAAGTTAGGAAGATACTAGGGAAAAAATGTTTTACTGTTGTTTCTTTTATTGATAAACTTCTTAGTCTGATTTTTTTAAACATCTGGACTGTACATAAAGTATTTTTAGTCACTATGTGCTATGATAAAATCAATTAATAGAATAACCAATCTATTATGAACTCTGGCTAATAATGCTAGTGAGTGGCTACAGCTCTATAACTCACCTTGAGACTGTTCTTCTACATCTACTCCATCCCCACCAGCCACATCTGTAGCTGTAGGAGTAATAGTTTCTATAGCTCTGCTGGTAGTTCTGTCTGGTATAGTAAGACCTTGTTTGTGTGCAAGTTCTGCACAGAATGAAGCATGTCATTACACCAGATACATGTAACAAGTTAAGAGAACTAACTAGCACTTCACCATACTTACCTTCCATATGCTAGAGTAAAAGTCAAACCAAGCAGCCAACAAATCAGTAGAGCCCAATGCAGTTTCATATTTGTATACAGCTAGCTACAACTATTCACAGTAGTGATCTGGGCCCCAGGGTCATTAGTTATTTATTAATTGAGACTGGATACTCTACTGAGCATGTACAGGAAATGACATATCCTAATGGAGTATGTGCATGCTAAAGCTGCTAATGTGTCAGGAATTTTTTAGCCCTACCAATAAATAATATTTGTCCTTGAATGCTTAAATTATAATGTATATAGCTACTGCAAATTTTTATCATCTTCCTGAGAAATTGCATACACCCACGATAACTTTAATATATACTACAAGCTTGCTAAAGTGTAAAAATAAGAACAGTAATGTGTCTTATTTGATTCCAGCTAATTCTGACTAGGAAACTGCATTATTTAGTGTGGGAACGCCCACCCAGAAGAGAAGAAGGATGAAGAAGTCAGGATACTATGAACAACAATAGACTTGCTAATGGGAACTCATTAACAGTATGTGTTTGTGTGTATAGTGTTATGTGTAGAGTTCACCATGTTTTACTTCCTTTTATGGTCATCTAGTTGTGTTCTATATTATTTTAGTGTCCAATTAGATTTGTGTACATGCGCGGGGGGGGGGGGGGGGGGGGGGGGTGTGGTTTATAGGACACACCCCGCGCTTTTTTTCTTTGTGG
>WLWI01004580.1_pt1 | contig 11670 bp, 12 predicted proteins | sample 6701501 | NCBI WGS metagenome assembly WLWI01 (sample SAMN12718690, study PRJNA515312) | sponge metagenome | isolation source: marine sponge | host: Mycale hentscheli | place: New Zealand: South Island, Marlborough, Capsize Point | collected 2014-11-01
ACACAATCTGAGCAAGAAGGTCGCAAGCTGAAATTCCTCCAGTATAGAATACAACTGTCAAAGGAATTACTCATGGATGCTTCAGGTCAACAAACATTCAGTACACAGACAGATTCAGTTGTTGCACGTTCACCATCTGCTCGTCTAGTGGAGAGACATTTTCCTGACAAGGTTCCTTCTCGGCAGAATGGAAAACCAGGACAACGAAATTGTGTAGTTTGCAGCTCCAAAGCAGGAAAACCGAGGAAAACAACCACATACTGCTGTAAACAATGTGGACTAGGTTTTTGTATTTATCCATGTTTTGAACTGTATCACACTAAAGTCAATCCTAGTCGATATATTTAGCTAGACAAATAGTAGCACTTATTTTATTCACCATACATATATATATATTATATATTATTCATAAATTCAGAAACTTTTGCTGAGCACAATACTTATAAACTAAGCGCTAGAATGTAGACAAATAACTGCTACTGTCTGTAAACTATCTAGAAGTGAAATTTCTAATTGGACTTACCTCTATCGAAACTCTTTTTCTAAGTTCAAATAGCAAGGTAATAAGTTTTCCACTCGACCCTCGTAGCTAACCAAACTGAATTTTATTTCTCGGTGGTTAGTTCGATCTCTGCGCCTTAGTTTACAGCCGAAAAAGTGGTACACTTCTTTGCCACGCGGCCTAGGGCATTACCCGTGTTACAAACAAAACAACGTCCACGGCGTGCGCACAGGATATTGAATGAACTTCGGCGCTTAGAGAGATAATATACAATTTACTGTATTTCTGGAACAAGCTAGACTTCAAATGGAACAAACTTGACTTCAAAATAACTAGAGTAAAATAGTTACAAATTATAGCAAAAAGAGAAGGATAGTCTTGTCTAACTATCCTCAAAAACACACTAGCAACTAAAAAAAAGAGAGGGAAAGTCATGTCTGAGCATGCTCATAAAAAGAACTAGGTGTTTTTTTTTTTTCAAGAGCATGCTCAGGAACATGACTTTTACCCTCTCTTTTTTCCGAGTTGTCAGTGCATTTGTTGTGAGCATGCTCAGACATTACTTTCCCTCTCTTTTCTAATTGTTAGTATTTTATGAGCATGCTCAGACATATTCCCCTCTATTTTTCCAGTTGCTGATGCCTCATTTTATTGAATACTCGGACTTAATTTATCTCTTTCTTTTATTTCAATTGTTGGAAAAATTATGCTTGAAATTATGCTAATCACTTGGCATGTGTGTAGGTAGTAGTGTTTTCCCTTCTTCAACCTTTTTTGTAAAAGTTATCTATACAAACAGCGGGCTAGTGAAACTGGATCTAATAATCAAACAATGGATTTACCTAGTATCAAACAACGGATCTAGCCAGTATCTGGGCAAACAATTACTTTCAGCTAGCTAGTTAGCTACGCGCTCACCTCAGTACGAACTTGCGGCTGGATTTCCGCCATAACTTGCTGATAGACTAGACTCGATCGTCTTTCATCTACATTCTCGGTTTGACTCACCACACCCAAACTGCAGACTATAAATAGATTCTAAATAGATGCGCGAAAAAGAAATCAGGCGAATAGAGAAGAACAACCTCATGCCGGAAGATTGACCTTCACCTTTGACCTAGACTGCTAACTGATACTTGATGAAGATGAGATAAAAGAGGACTAGCAAGGTAAGACAGCACCTGTTGCTATTGACTGATTATATTAACTAGAGGGCATCACTCCAATTTAGTCTGGATTTATATAAAATAAACAACTATGCTAATTAAAATAGCAAATCAGTTGTAGCAGTCAATGTAATGTTTAATTAAAACTTCTTAACCCAACATTTGGAACTCTCCATGGAACAGCAAAATAACAGGTGGGCATGCTTAGCAGGATTTCATGCAGACTATGGGATTTCCCCTCTCCAACCCATGATCAGTTCCCCCTCCCTCCCCTTCCCTGATTTACTCTAAATCAGGTAAATGTCCAACACATCTTTAAAATCAACACTTTCTAGTCCTGGTTCTCATAGCAATTCATAATAGTTAGTACAAGTTATCCTCTGACTATCTATTAAGTGGCTAGATGGATTTTGAGACTCTACAAAATTTCTCCTCCTAGTGAAAAATCCTGCATGAATCTCTGTTTCCCTGCACCTCAATTTTACAAAGTTTAATGTCATAGAGTGACAATTTGGTGGAAAATGGAGGTGATGTAAACATTTTTTTCCTGCCACTTTTCTATGTACTATAGAATGAGTGCAGCTGCTTTTGATGTGTTTGACTGGAACCAACTGTAAAATTATGGCTCAAGAGGTTTTGATTGGTGGACTTACCCGACACTGCTGAAGTGATGGCGTGGTAAGTGTTCTCAGGTGTGTGTTGGTAGTATAGAGAAGTATTGGTTCCAATAGGTCTACATTGCTAGATGATAACGCATGCATCACCAATACTGGAGTGCTATTACTGACACTAGGCTAGCTTGCCATGTTCTGTTCTGTCAGCCAGCAACTTAATTCAGTTTTTTTAGTTGTTCCAGATGAGTGTGACATGTATTCCAGACCAGTGTGACACTCATTCCAGATTAGTGTGACACGCATTCCAGATGAGAGTGACAAGTATTCCAGATGATTGTGACACGTATTCCAGATGAGTGTGACAAGTTCCAGATGAGTGTGACACGTATTCCAGATGAGTGTGGCACATATTCCAGATGAGTATGACACGTATTCCAGATGAGAGTGACAAGTTTCAGATGAGTGTGGCACGTATTCCAGATGAGTGTGACACGTATTCCAGATGAGAGTGACAAGTTTCAGATGAGTGTGGCACGTATTCCAGATGAGTGTGACACGTATTCCAGATGAGTGTGACACATATTCCAGATGAGTGTGGCACGTATTCCAGATGAGTGTGACACGTATTCCAGATGAGTGTGACACATATTCCAGATGAGTGTGACACATATTCCAGATGAGTGTGGCACGTATTCCAGATGATGTCACACGTATTCCAGATGATGAGACACATATTCCAGGTGTGACACGTGTCCCAGATGAGTGTGACACGTGTCCCAGACGAGTTTAACACGTGTTCCAGATGAGAGTGACAAGTATTCCAGATGAGTGTGGCACGTATTCCAGATGAGTGTGACATGTATTCCAGATGAGTGTGACATGTATTCCAGATGAGTGTGGCACGTATTCCAGATGATGAGACACATATTCCAGATAAGTGTGACACGTGTCCCAGATGAGTGTGACATGTGTCCCAGATGAGTGTGGCACGTGTCCCAGATAAGTGTGACACGTGTCCCAGATGAGTGTGACATGTGTCCCAGATGAGTGTGGCACGTGTTCCAGATGAGAGTGACATGTGTCCCAGATAAGTGTGACACGTGTCCCAGATGAGTGTGACATGTGTCCCAGATAAGTGTGACACGTGTCCCAGATGAGAGTGACATGTGTCCCAGATGAGAGTGACATGTGTCCCAGATAAGTGTGACACGTGTCCCAGATGAGTGTGGCATGTTTGTTTATATTCTTGATAAATTATATATGTCTTTGAATTTCTATCAAGTAATATTCATTACATTCATTCCATTGGCTATTACTAGGCAACACACATGTGGCATTGTAGCAACATACATGTGTGCAGTTGGCATATATATTATATATCCAACAAATAAGTAGCACACATACTACGAACTTGCATGCAGCATGTAATTATTGTGCACATGTGACATACACACGTGCCATTAATGTGTGACTTGCACGTGTGATACTGATATGTTAGTGTGTTAGTTTTCTGTCATTATTGCTGTTTTCCATTTTTCCTGTTGTGTAAATGTGTCTATAGATTGACTGTATAGACTCCACGAGGACAACTGAGACTCCCACACTGCCACACCCTCACACTACCACACCCTCACACTGCCACACCCTCATAGCAAGGAAGACGAAGGTCTGATGATGCCTTTAAGTAGGTGTGTATTTGTGAGTGTGATACATTAAAGTAGTCCATGCTATTGTGATAAACTAGCAAGTACCCCACCACACAGTGGTTCTTGACGTATTGCAAAATGCAGTAGCAATAGTTATTTATATTCATGTTATAATTCTCTGCAGATATTAATTTCATTTTATTCATTGTTTATACATGTTGTTGTTGCCACCTTCTCTTCCCTCAGGCTAGTCGGTGGTGTCAGAACAGAATGGTTACTGGACAAGAAATGGGGAGGTGTTGGCTCTGGTGAGTGAACTCACGGACTACATGGCCACACAGAAGACAAGCAGGAAGCCAGGAAGGAGCAGGTGAGAGGGGAGTAGCTGAGCTCTCTGTGGGGCAGTGTATGAAGGTTCAATGTACCTAACTTGAAGTTTGTACTGGAAGGATTAATATCAGAGACTTTCTTTACATGCACACAGCTTAGTATGTTATGCATGCACGAGAGAGTTATAGTAGTTGACCAGTCTGTCTGTCACTCTCTGATTTTGGAGATTACTGACAATTATTTTTGCTGATATAGGTATGAGCTTACTCAAGAACGAAGATTTACTTGTGCCACTTTTCGAATTTCAGGCTGATTTGTGAGAAAAAGCTAGCTGTACGTTGAGAAGTTAATGATTGCTAGAATTCAGGAGTTTTACATTATGCCAGTGAGAGTCTCCTGCATAATTAGCTACTTCTTTTAGACAGTAGTTAGCTACGTCTACTGTTTTCATTGCTTGAGCCGTATTGATACCTCATTAGGAGGAATAGCCAAATACATTATTTATTCGGTGGAGAATTGATTTTGGTGATAGCGCCAGTGTATGTAGCACTGAGGGTTCACACCTTTGCTGCTTCATATCATAGGACTTTTGGTTACAATTTAAATTTTTATTAGAAAATACAAAGTCTTGAAATAGTTGATGCTGTGGAGATGGCAACTTATTAACTACAGTATGTACACTGTACACACATGCAGCATTCCTGAAGTATGTATGTATTTTTTGGGTGAGACCACTGATGTTTCCCTATGGTGAAGCTGGTTTATAGACCAGTTTGTGAAGTTGATAATTATGTACAAGCAACTGGTGTGGAGGCAGTTCATAGCATGAACCTTGAACTTAGTGTGATTGTTAGTTTAACTTAATTGGTTACAAAGTGGAACTAATGAAACTTAGCACATTCCAGGACTGTTTGAAACAACTGAGTGTGTTTGTACATATAAGGAATCTTCCCAGACCTTTGTTTTCATTCATTTCTGAATATGTAATTCCACTGCAATGAATGTTGCCTCCCTTGCATCAATATTGGTCCATTTTACTCTTCAGAAATTCAGTCTACATATTCACATGTTTTGTTTCTTCATGTGTTCTTCCACAGATCACGAATGAGTTGGCGTTGTCCAAGTCTTCGAGCTCTCAGGCATCTCCTCAGCTCAGTAGGAAGAGGTCAATGTCTGAAGAGATGCTTCTTGGTCCCGCGATGTCTGAAGAGTCCAGAGTATGATCCCTGAGTCATCAAGTAAAAGAATATGACCAGCTATGTATGTTTATACATATGAGGCAGATGTAATTGATAATAACAGAAGATGGTAAAGTGTTTTGAAATATTATATACATACATACACTAAGTAGAAGTGTCAAGGATTAGGACAAGATGGACTTGAGGACTAGCAGATTGGTAGTTGGAGGGTTTATTTCATTTATCTTTTGTCTGTTCTTTATTTTATTTTATTTTATTTTATTATTTTTTCTACTTTTCATTCTGAATACAATACTAGTTGTACATTTAAGTAATAGTAATGATCTATTTTAGAATACTAATGCTTGTCTGTCAGTAACAGTGATAGGTTGTGTGGGCATATTCACGAGAGGGCCAGGTTGGTAAAGTATCATCAGTAAAAGGGTGGTAAAGTATCATCAGTAAAAGGGTGGTAAAGTATCATCAGTAAAAGGGTGGTAAAGTGTTGTCAATATCGACAATAGTAGTGTGTATACTTCAGAAAAGTAAGTGAGAAAGTGACGACAGCTTGTGCATTCAATAATTCATTTGCTGGGTTGGTAATGGCGGTGGTGTGCATATTCATGTAAACATGGGACAAGAAAGAAAATGTGGACTGGTATACACTAGACCAAGTAGTTTGTTTGGTCTGTTGATAAATGATAATAACATTTTGGTCTGTTGAGAGTGAGACTGTAGCATAGCAGTACCCCTTAACAGTATAAATACAGAATTGGAGGTTTTTTTCGCCGGCTGGTTGTCGTAACTCAGTGGCAGAGTGCTTGTGCATTAAACAAGCGGTCCTGGGTCGATTCCCAGTGGCAACCAAATATTTTTAATTCTGTATTGTTTAAAAAAATCCTGTGAAAGAGAGAGAATATGTCTAACAACGTTGTTGTTTGTGTTATTATTATCAATATTATTAGGTAAGTAAGTATGAGCAAGTCGAGCATTGTCCAATGTTTCTAGTGCAACTTTAGTGTATGAAACATGTATTGTTGAACTGGCTTTTCACTTCCTTTGAGTCATAGTGGTATATTTAGTGTGCCCAATTACCTATCGAGTGCCATTAGCCAGCTTTGGGCCTAGAAGGGGTGTGGATATCAACTGTTGTTCACTGAAAGGAGTTTTGGCTATCAACTTTTTTTTTGCTAAGAAAGTGTGGTTGTGTGCTGTGTGTTTGGGTATGAGTGTTATGTTTATGGAAAAATTATTAAACTTTTTTTCTAATGTGTGAAGGGTAGGTTATATTTCTGGATTTTGTGGAAATGAGAAACCCAAGAAATTTAAAAAACTTGATTTGCCCCTTCTCGAGTTTGGTTCTAAATAATACCATGTTTAGTACATTATTAATTATTATTAAGAAATGTAAATTTCCACTTTATCTTCCTTCCCCTCTCCCCCTCTCCTTCTCTCTCTCTCCCCAGTATGTCGTTACCACAGACTATCCTCCCGAGCCAAGCAATGACTATCTGGACCAGTCCTTCAGGAAAGGGGACATCATGCAGGTGCTAGACCAGCACATCGGCGGACGCTGGTTTATGTGTGCCAACATGGGAGGAGGGACATTCGCCCATGGATAGTTTCCCTCAGAGTACTTGGTGTGTCTGACAGAGGGTGTGTCTGACTGAGGGTGTGTCTGACTGGTGTGTCTCACTTAGAATGTGTCTGACAGAGGGTGTATCTGACAGAGGGTGTGTCTGACTGAGGGTGTGTCTGACTGGTGTGTCTCACTTAGGGTGTGTCTGACAGAGGGTGTGTCTGACAGAGGGTGTGTCTGACAGAGGGTGTGTCTGACTGAGGGTGTGTCTGACTGAGGGTGTGTCTGACTGAGGGTTTGTCTAATTGAGGGTGTGTCTGACAGAGTGTGAGCCAGCGGAAGAGACGGACTCTGAAGACAATTGCGTTCTAATAAACATCTGGTAAGGGGTTTATTCACACAATCTGTCCTGCACTAAATTAGTTGGGCGCTTCCTCTGAGGAAACTGTTGTTTTGGGGCTCTCGAAGAACCCTGGTTGTAGCATCCTGAGCGCAGTGAGGGTGCTACTTAGGGCCTGAAGTGAATTACATATTAACAAAAATTCAGTTTTTTTTTTTTTAAACTCTGTTTCAGTGAATGATTGTGCATGCTAGACTGAGATGTCTAATATCTCAACAGTTAGGCTTTTTTTTATGCTTACACTTGCATACAAATAGGTAGTGAATGAATGGTGGGTCAGAAAGTCTTATGGCAGACATAAAATTTGCATAATCCTTAATGTTATAAAAAAATTAAAGACAAATTGGCAGATATATCCTCCTTTCCTGGACACTTAAATAATTTTTCACCCAATTTTCAGTGTATGTCAAATATTTTATGCATAAGATTGTTCAGAATAATGTGTTGTGTATGTACCTACTGATTGTTTTGATAGCAACGACTGTTGTTGTTTTTTCAAAAGCCTTCTTGTTCTGGATATTGATTTGCATAAATTGTAAAGGTTATTAATTTTATGGCGTGCGTATGTTCATAGAAAATTTCTGTCTGACGGTTTTTGTTTACAAGTTCTGACTTACATATTGTTGATACTACCACAGCTGTCGGGTCATTAGGTTAAGATGTATGTACATGTAAAAGTGTTGCATAGCAACTGTACTGATACGTACTTATGTGTGTGTACACACCTACAAGGAGCCTCCTTCTAGACTACACTTGAGTGCCCCGAGTAGCTCTTTGATAGTCTATTTCTAGCCAACTCTGCTCACTACTGATCAGGCTTACTGCCAGGGCTGGTCAGTTCAAATTGGGTTTATATAACGCCTAACTTCTGAAAGATCGACACAAAAAGCTCTACAGACAGCCTTCTGTAGCGGCAGAAGCACTCCTGTGAATTGTAGAGCGACTAGCGGAATGAATAGAGTGTTCACTTGTGTACATAAATTCATTAAGTCGTTCAAAATACGAGTTACAATTCAAGGCTATATGAAGACAAAGCATGATGACAAAACCAATAATAAATGTACAGATTTGTAAGTATTTTATCATTCTCTGAAACTAGTGTTGTTTAGTAATGATGTCCACTGTCTCATGGGACAGTAGAACATTTTGTGGGATGTTTACCAAAATATTCACTTCCTCTGCTGATTAACTTCACCTTGTGGTTATGTAGTCATGGTAGCCTTTAGCATTTGTAGTCACATGACTGGTACGCACAGTGATGAGGGGCTTTGTTTCCCACATTCTTCTTGAATGTAAGGTGGGTAGGCCACGCCTTTTGCAACCACCTGACCAGTACATCTTTTTTTTAATTCTTTTGGGTTAAGTATATCAGCTCTATAATTTAACCATTACTACGTACATTACACATACATAAATACATAGCTACTCAAGTGTTAAAGTTTTTTGTGAACTATTGTCTGGCTTTTCAAGGTCTCCGCCCATGTATATAAAGGTGCCCGTTAAAATTATCGATATAATTTATTCCCAGATATAATTTATTCCCACTGTGGCTTTAACAATCTCTACCATCATGTACCAACTGACTATAGATACGCAGTGGGGGGGGTGTGTTCCCAGGTGCTATGCACACTTTCTCCCCTCTCTTATTACCAAGCTAATAAGAGAGGAGAGAAAGTGATGTTCATTTTCAGGTCTCACACTCGACCAGCTGTATTTTCAGGGGATTCCCCTGTAATTCCCGAGTCCACTATTCTTATGGAAATGACTACCACCGCTGAACATGTCGCACCTCGCTAAGCCACGCCCTCTCCAAAGTCCTCGAGAAGGAGAAGCCAACCCATCTGACGACATTTCGTAAGAGCCAGTTTCAGTGAAATATTGTGACCAAATAGTAGAAGAAAAAGAAGAGAGTTGAAGTGTTCAGCCTGACCATGGAAGGAGGAGAAGCTAAGAATCAGCCGGCAGAGATGGTAAGGGAGTGTGGGTGTATTTATGTGTGTGAATATGTGTCTAATTAATTGTCTTTGGGATGTCCCTGGTTTTTATTTTCAGAGAATTGTTTGCTGAGTAAACATAAATTGCTGCTGTTGTTGACACTCCTGTGTGTTCTCTTTTGGTGTTGATAGAATTATAAGATTTTTCCAGTGCCCCTCGTTTGTTAAAACTATCCCCAGTTTATGCACACACATATGTATAAACTTGAACAAACATACAAAAAACCTATACCAGAAGAATAACACAAGCACCAACTGGAAGAAGTTTACTCAACAGGATAATGTCCAAGCACTATAATGGAATGCTCATGAAATGCTAATTATGCCATAAACAGACGAGAGTGGGCATTCTGAAGGAAGTTTGTGAAATTGCTAATTAACATGAGTTAGAGATTTTGCAAGGGAGGATCCAGGGGGGTGGGGGCGTGGGGACCATGGTCCCCTCCTCCAACCCAAGTTTATAGAAAATTATAATGTATAAGGATGCCAATACATGCAATTTTGTTAATGCATGTAATTTATGCTTTTTATATGTAAAAATTAATATCCCAATTATTTACATTTCATTAAATTTCAAAAGTTTTGACCTAAATATATTTGGCACCTCCCCGTCATTAGTGGTGGAAACATCCCTGGGTTGGCCTGAAGTTATTTTTGATGTGTGTGTGTGTGTGTGTGTGTGCATATACATGGGTCCACCCCACTGAACAGCAATTCTAAACTGATATTTAATCTTCTTCAAACTTCCCTTATTTCTCTTCTGTACATTCCCCTCTCTCTCCCTCTCTCTGGTGGTTCTGAGGTAAGAGCACTGCCAGGTCAACTCAACCCAAGGCTGTGACACAATGTTCTTCTTGTCCAATAGCCATGTTGTCAGTACATCAAACACCTAGTAACAATGAAGCCCTCCAGTTTACCAGGAAACCTTGTTGGTCTAGTTACTAATAGTCCATGATTAGAAATTTGTATCTATTGTATTTCAGTACTGCAATGTCTTGTATTAGCTTATTTGTTTGTCTCATTATACGAGTGCATGCTAACCATACTACTTTCACTCGGTAAGGCGGAGATCTCAATGATTTAATTCTTTGAATTCTAATGATTCAGTATTTTACAAAGTAAAGAAGATTATGACGAGAAAATAAGTCTATACAACATGTGTAGTCAATAGTATAATACATACACGCATACATACATACATGAAATCTTGATTGCACATTAGAATGTCAATATCATTGATCCACATCTTGTTAGTGTATGTCCTATCACTGTGATTTATTCCCATTATTTCATTCCCAATCCAATCACGTGCACGCCCCCTATGAGCTGGATGAGAACCAGCCTTGTTTCAGGTCTCATACACTCAAGAGAGTAGACCTCACAGTGAGGCGGCTGAGGACCTGTATGCCTACCTTCCATCTGGTGTCCCTGCAGCTCCGCCCATTCCTCCATCAAGACCAATGATTGCTGGTAGTGACCCAGAAGCAGCTATAGTGTCATAAGATCAGGTAAGAGTGGGGAACCAAAGTCTAATAGAATCTGGATAGGGAACCTTTGTTCTGTGAGATCAGGTAAAGAGAGGAACCTGTCTAATAGGAGATAGGGAACCTTTGTTCTGTGAGATCAGGTAAAGAGCAGAACCTGTCTAATAGGATGAGATAGGGAACCTTTGTTCTGTGAGATCAGGTAAAGAGCGGAACCTGTCTAATAGGATGAGATAGGGAACCTTTGTTCTGTGGGATCAGGTAAAGTGGGGGACCTGTCTAATAGGATGAGATAGGGAACCTTGGTTCGGTGAGATCAGGTAAAGAGCGGAACCTGTCTAATAGGATGAGATAGGGAACCTTTGTTCTGTGGGATTAGGTAAAGAGGGGAACCTGTCTAATAGGATGAGATAGGGAACCTTTGTTCTGTGGGATTAGGTAAAGAGGGGAACCTGTCTAATAGGAGATAGGGAACCTTTGTTCTGTGGGATTAGGTAAAGAGGGGAACCTGTCTAATAGGATGAGATAGGGAACCTTTGTTCTGTGAGATCAGGTAAAGAGAGGAACCTGTCTAATAGGAGATAGGGAACCTTTGTTCTGTGAGATCAGGTAAAGAGCAGAACCTGTCTAATAGGATGAGATAGGGAACATTTGTTCTGTGAGATCAGGTAAAGAGAGGAACCTGTCTAATAGGAGATAGGGAACCTTTGTTCTGTGAGATCAGGTAAAGAGCAGAACCTGTCTAATAGGATGAGATAGGGAACCTTTGTTCTGTGA
>WLWI01004581.1_pt1 | contig 11669 bp, 5 predicted proteins | sample 6701501 | NCBI WGS metagenome assembly WLWI01 (sample SAMN12718690, study PRJNA515312) | sponge metagenome | isolation source: marine sponge | host: Mycale hentscheli | place: New Zealand: South Island, Marlborough, Capsize Point | collected 2014-11-01
AAAGTGTACAAATTGCTGCACCAAGTTTCAAGTCTGAACATACACCATGGAAGACAGATGTCTTAGTTTTGTTCTCACAAAATAATTTAGTGAGGGCAAGTAGCTAAGTTGCTAATACGAAGAAGATATTTTCACACAGAGCTGGAGTGGTTAGCTAGCAACATAATGTTGTGTTTGTTGAAAATGTGTCAACAAGTACTTTCACAAGAAAGCAATTCAAAAAGCTTTGTATAGCTATAAAACAGTGTAAAAACAATAACCAAAGTCTCACCATTATTTAGCCTACACTTGCAAAGATCTAGATCTGAACAGCTTATTATTTTATTTTTAGTAACATCGCCCCTTTTGTGGAGGACTGCATCATTGTGAAGGACTCTTCTAGGCCCCCATACAGATGACATCCAGCATATATACTTGCAGGGAGGAAGAAAGATTCAGATAATGAGGAAATGGTAGGGTTTCTCTCTAACTTGCATGTAGCAAATGTGAGGTGTTATGTAGACTAGAATGGATCTGTCTCAATTGAAAGTCTTGGAGGTCGTGGGTTGTCACAGCTCAGTGACTAGAGCACTGGTGGCTAAAGTCAGGGAACCTGGGTTTGATTCCCCAGCGACAACTAAGATATTTTTCACATTTTACCTGTACCTGCCACCATTTATGAATCCAGTTTAATTGACATTCTTTTGATCAGTCCAATCAATGCAGATACAGGAAGTGCTACAAGGAGTACATTCCATTGGATTGTAGTGGCAAGGCCCTGAGATAATAAATTTTATTGTAGTATGTTGTAGAGCATTCATTGTACTACAGAATGCTATAAAAAATTATAGAAGTCTGTGTGGGCGAAGCAAATTCTGCCCAAATTTAGTACAGCCATTATTCTAAAGCCATCACAGAAGACTCCAAGAAACACTTCTATCACGAGCTTCAGGAACGTTTCACAGACACCAGACTTACATTGTTAGAAAGAACTACTCTATTCAGAAAGTGTAAATATACAGCCTCAAAGTGTTCTGAATTTAACCGACACTTTGCGAAAGACAAAGACAATTTGTGGTTAAAAATTGTACAATGGATTGTACTCCTTGCAGCACTTACTGTATCTGAATTGATTGGACCGCTGGTTTATCAAAAGAATAGCTAATTTGAAGGAAATAAATTTTAAATTTAATAAATTAGTGATTACAAAATAAACAAGAATATAAACTAAAAGAAAATTCAATTTTTTTTACATGTGTTCTTTTGTTCACTCTTGCAATACATTTTGAAGCTTGTATGCATGTACCCTTGAATTTATTCTAAAAAGACAATAACTTTTAGAACATTAATGTGAACATTTCAATGACTATCCAAAGATTTTAGGTAAAGTGAAAGCATTTCTTGGGGAGATTTCTTCTTCTGTGTTGTGCTGGATGCCCTCTGCTCATAAGTGCTTAAAAACTTCGAAATCACATCCAAGTTAAAAATTGGATCAGTTTTGCAAGATTCATGTTCAGATGTGAAGGAGGAAGTCGTGGATTTAGGAGTACACGCCCCGGATAAAATCTCTGGTGATGTTGCAGTGATATTTTGCCTAGATTGTAAATAGGAAACTACATTCAATCGATTCTCCTTAACAGCTATTTGATATGGAGTTGCATTGTGTGACCCTTTTATGTTTATATCGCAATTAAGTTCTTCAATATAGTATTTTACTATTTCAATTTGACCACTCCATGCTGCATAATGGATGGGCAAATTTCCGTGTACATCCAATGTAAAAGGATTGCAACCGTGACTGATCAAAAATTTTACAACTTCTATACAACCACATGCTGCAGCAAAAAATAAAGCTGTTTTAGAGGAATTATGGAGAATGTTTAGATCACATTTCCTAGAAGCCAAAAATTTAACTATTTCCAAGTAACCCCTGTCGGCTGCTATATGAATAGGAGCAGTGTTGTTTATATCTTGGATGTTTGGATCACAGTTATAGTCGTCAATAAGCAATTGAACAGTGTCTAGCTTCTCATGCATAACAGCCATATGAAGAGGAGTTAACCCATTATGGGTTTGACTGCAAGGATTGACTTTAAGATTTTCAACAATGTATTTCACAAAACCTGCATTCCTTGCTGCTGCATAATGAAGCTCTGTGTTTCCTCCAGTATCAATGCTTGGCACAATATCCACATTGTGTACCAAATATTTCACCAAGTCCAGGTTGCCACTCATACATGCATGCATAAATGGCGTACGTTTGTCTTCATCTAAGCAACATGAATCCCATTTACCAGTTACAACAATATCCCGGACAAGTTCCAAATTGCCATTTCTACACAGTATGTGAAAAACAGTTTCCTTGTTGTCACCTTGATGTCTGAGATTACAATTCATGACAGAGAGCAAATACATTATAATTTCTGTGTGATTCTTTATTGCTGCTAATATAAGTGGTGTATTACCCTTTATATTGTCTATTTCAATAGAGGTAGGTTCCAACTCACATAAATATTGTACCACATTTAGGTGACCATAATATGAGGCTAAATGGAGTGGCAAATTCCCTTCACAATCACAAGCTAAAATATCGAATTCATAATGTTCTATGAGATACGCCATAATTTCAATAGTTCCAAAAATACTGCAGAGATGAAAAAGTGAGCGCTTATTAGGTAAAATAACATCATGACTGTATCCCTGCTCTTCAAGGAAATATTTAATGATTGGTAACTGATTGTATGCAATGTTGACTTGAATTAAATTTATACCATTTACCTTCACTGAAGGCCTGCAACCTCTTGCTTTTGTTAAATATTTTACAACATGTAAATGCCCTTCTTGACAAGCAGCATGAAGTGGTGTACGGTTATGTTCATCAGAACAAAGAGGATTACAATGATATTGCTCTATAAGTAATTGAACAATATGCAAGTTTCCATTAGTACATGCACAATGCAAAACTGTCAAGCCTGAATCTGTGGTTAAATTTGGGTCGATGCCATTATTGAGATATAATTTTATAACTTCAATTAATCCGTACATAGCTGCATAATGAAATGGTGTATGCTCATTTTTGTCGTATGGAATTAGATCCAATTTTCTTGAAAAAAAATACTTTAATATGTCACAGTGATTAAACAGAGCAGCTAAATGCAATGGAGAGATGCCATAATCATCTTGAAGTATAGAAACTTTTTTTTCTTCTATAAGAAATTGAATAATAGAAAGGTGTCCTTTTTCAGAAGCCAAGTGTAGCAATGTTCTGTTGAAAGGATATCTAAAATTAATGTCAATTCTTGTATTACTGGCCATTTGTTGTAATGTTGTTAAATCTCCTATCTTGACTGCACAATATGCCTTCAAACACTGTTCTGATGCTTCCCATGGCAATAACAAGTGATGAACAGTTTGTAAATAATTGATAGAATCTAATTGACCTTCAATTATGGCTGCATAAAAAGCAAGACATTTGTCTTCATCGTTGAACTTATTCTTATAAAGTAGAAATTCAAGTGCGTTTGTGTGGAGCACAGATAATAATAGTAACCAGATATCCTGAGTGCATGATAAGCCAAGTTTGGATATAAATAGTTCAATAATATTCAAATGACCATTTGCAATTGCAACATGAAATGGATTGAAAAGTTTACGAGAGCTATCAGAACAGGTAGAATCAAGCAAATTTTGCAGAGGCACACCATTTTGAGTCATATAGTTTATCAACAAAAGAGATATATCACAATTTCCTAACCCACAAGAGTAGTGAAGAGGAACAGCATCATATTCATCTTTTTCACATGCATTTAATTTATAATTATGCAAAGTATACTCCACTAATTCTTTGTTATTACTAATGGTAGCCAAATGAAGCAGATTACGTTTTTGGTCATTAATTTCATATGGATCGAATTGCAGCTTCTCTATGAAAAATTGCACTAAATGCAAGTGGCCAGATTGTGTAGCACAGTGTAATGCGGTATTACCATGCTCATTTTTTAGCCCAGGATTGTAATAACCTTTCCTCATTAACTGGTCAATAGATATTTTATCACCTTCTGTAGCATAGTAATGCATATTTATTCCACTTTTTGTCTCATGGTGCACAAGAGCAGCTGAAATAGTATCCATAAATTGGCTAACACTAAAAACATAGTCCTCAAATTTGCCCTAAATATTAGGAAGGAAACAAAATTAATTTTTTTTTTTTTGCAATTTTTTTTAGTGATTTAACTTACAATAAAGTCTTCATCCATATTCTTAAAAATATAATCAGGTGTTTTTGTAAGATCAGTAGTAATGGGTAATTCTACATTAAAAAAATAGAAAAAATGTATATGACTGGCTGTAAAGCTACACTTTCAAAACTATTTTCATTTGTTGACTATATTAATTGCTACTACCTGGCAGCTGGGTGGTTTTATTTGTAAAGTTTGGCCCAACAGAAAACAAAATGAAAATAATGAAGACCCATTAAAAATTATAAATTAGAGCAACTACAGCATTAATTATTTTAAGTTGATAGTAAAAAGTATCCCATACTTTCTATGTCATCTCTTTAACTTACTAGAGTCAAGTTTGTAAATATAAATATCACATATGATCTCAAGTATCTTTGCTCCATCATAATTTAATTTCCTCAGTGAACTCCACTGATTTTTAGAGAATGGAAAAATTTGTCTAATCATATATGATGGTAGAGTGTATATAACAACAATACTCCCTGGATTAACCCCATGTATCTGTAGTTGATCCACGTCTATCTCCAGGATTTTCGAAATATCTGTTTTAAGCTTAATTAGGTATAATTGGTGACAATCTTTAAATGTGTCATCAAGTATCACCATGAACAATTTCTTGCCATCATTGTCATCCAAAAGTGTTGGACATTCCATAACTCTACTTTTTGCATATTTATCAAATTCTCTTTTGTATTTATCAAGCATTTCTTTTCCTTTGACAAAATTGGTAGCCTTAAATATATGCTCAAGTAATTGAAAATTAAAAAATGAGCAATAACGACTAATTATTATCATAATTTTAGACACTCTGTCTTCACTCTCAATTAAATCTAGAGGTGTACTACCACACGATGACTTTAATATAGCTTTGGTACTGCACTTTTGTGCTAGAACCCATTTAATGTCATCCAAACAATTTGTTTCTTGAATAAATAGGCTTAATTCAGTTAAAATTGTTAAGAACATGTCCTGCATATCAATTGACTGTGCTTCTAGTCTTGGTATTGAATCTTTATCATTTAATGCAGGAAAAATTAATTGAGAAACTACACATTCTGAAAAAAAAATTTATAATAAAAAATTGAGTAAATTTTGCTCAATACTTTTCTAGTAACATTATTTTTCTTCCTTTAAGTGCACAAACAATTTTTTCAAAAAAGCTACAAGGTCGGTAGTATCACAGGTATTAATTATAATTAAATATACTTGTTTTTTGTCTTGGTTTGCAGTCTATAATTTCACAATTTTTAAATATTATCTAAAGACTTACCCAACACTAGAGTTTAGTTCTATTGTAATCTTTCACTAAAAGGAGAGTAATGAATATTCTTATTTATCAGTAATAACACTGACAACCTCAGCCACACTCTAAGCAATTTCTTAGTCAGGTTTTCAAAAAAATGGGGTGATCTTTCTATTCAATTATACCCTACAGTTTTGCAATACAATCTTAAGGTCATTAGAAGCATAGGCAACAAGATCGTAATAAAAAAGTGAAGCTAACACTTGATACAGCACTGTAAAATATTCTGCACAAATGTAATATTTAATGTTACAATATTGGATGAGGGTCAAATTTAAAATAAAAATATAGCTAGAAAATTGGGCTAAACTTGGAAAAGGTATAATACGCTGTTGTGTACCTATATATTTAGTTAAAACTAAACTAAATATATCTGTTATTATGTGACAATTAAAAAAAAGTATATTTTAGTTAAAATGAAAGGGCTAATAGCAAGAATATTGGGTCTTAAACCCGATGCAAGTTAGTTACACCACAGGTCTTATCATGTGAGTACTGTCACAAATGTGACAGGCTGTCAAAAAAGTTAAAGCTTGGGGACAAAAATTTGTTTTTTTTAAATCTCTACTATAGTAATGCTACCTACCTGTTAATATCCTGCATAATATGCAAGGCCATCACTTTCAGAATTACAGTGCTTTGAAAACAACAACAACCAAGTCATAAAATGCTAGTTCGAAAATAACTTATCTCAAAACATTTTTATACTTCCGGTTAAAATTTATTTGCTGAGTTCAGTACAAGAGGCTGGTTGAATCACTTGCCAACTGAATCCAGCATATAAAACTTCGCCCAGAGGTGAAAAAAGGCTACTGATTATACTAAGATTGAAAAGAATGTTCATATTTTTGACCTAATCTCGCACTTTTGCCAGTATTACAAAATTTTATATTGAGCAAAGATATACCTTTTCCGAGAAAAATACATTCTTCTTGCAAATAGTTATATGCTCATGTATGAAACTACATATTTGTGAGTGAATATCAACTGCAGCACACCCTTATTTGAACACTGTAAGCTCAATACGCTCAGTTTATATTCTTGTGTTTCTGCAAGCTTAGCATTAAATATTGATAAGCATATTTTTAATAGATTTTGGTATAAATTGTTAATTGCATATAACAGTCAGACAATATTAACATATAAACATACATTTTAGTCATCATGTACATACAAATTAATGTCATACTATCTCCAGCTAAAATTCAATGTTCACCTTGCATTCCATGTGACACAGGTTCATTACCTCTAAGAATATGCTTAGTAGGTTTCGACATATTTTCAATTTTATTCTCACTGATATATCTAGAATATTCATCATTAAGAGTGCTATAAAGCTTATCTTTCTCGTTTAAAAAACTTATAAACATTTTGTACTTGTCTTCGTCTTGCTCAACATAGTCGGACAACTTAACAAATACTTCATGTGCCAAATTATCTTCTGATTCTCTGGTTCTGGGATCTGTGGCACGCTTAAATACATCCCAGCCCAACAAGTCATTAGACAATAAATACTGTGCGATCTCTTTAAGATGATTTCTGATATAAATTTCAATTTGTTTGTTAAATTTTTTCAAAGTGTGCATTGCAGCCATTGTCAAGAATATACAATTATTACTAACTTGATAGCTGGTGTGAAAGAGATGCTTGAATCACATATAATAACAAAATCTTTAATTAAAAAAAACATTTAGTATTAGCTCCCACTTGTGTATTAAAAATTGGTATAATGCAAATTTGTACTGGCTTTATATACACATTTAGATAAATTACTAACACAAGCCAGAGTTGTTATAACATGATAGTGTCATAGGTGCCATTAACACTCAGTGCACCATACGCTAGAGGGTTATAGTAGTCATCCTATTTGTCCCATCTGTCACACTTTGATTCCGGAGATTCAGACAATTAACAGTAGAATTAGTTATTAACTACTCAGAATGACAAGTTAAGACGTGTTTTTGCGCTACTTTTTTTTGACTTTTGGGCTGATTTCTGAGAAAACGTGAACTCTCCGCTCTGTGTAGGTACTTATAGATAATGTGTGTAATGCTCCCTGTTGTCACATCATAATCATGAGCAAAATATATGAAAACTGCTCATTATTTTAGTCAAGATTTTACAAGAACTGCTCTAGATCATGCAATAACTGGTTCCTTGCAAATTTCTTGCTGCATCCAGTAGTTTTGCTTCACTGAAGAAGTTAACCAAGTTCTGTAATGGGAGTTTTGCATTGAAACACCGGTGAGTATCTTTTGCAAGTATAGCTTCCTTTATTATGACAGCATTTACATCTACTGTTTTCATCGCAAGAGCTATATTTATATAGCCTACTAATTTTTTTGTTTGAGAAATAATTTTGTAATAACTAGCTAGTTGTACAGTAGCACTGAGGATTTATACTGTTGGTACTTAATTAAATTAGTTGTTGTTTATAGAATTAGCTCTCCATCATTAAGTTAATGTTGGCATACATAAAGACAAAAATAGTTGCACCATGCTTACAATCATATAACAAACAAAAATTACTAAATCAAATGATGTGATACAATTTTGTATATAATGTAGTATTGTATACAATCTCCCAATATGTAGTCTTGATTGTGACGAGTAGCTAAAACAAATCCTTTGCTATGATAGCACAAAAAGTAGGACTAAGTGAGCATGGAGAACTAAGCTATAGTTTTTGTGAAAGATTAGAGCACAAACAGTCACTGATCTGTCATACCTCATTTGTTCGGCGAGTGAAGCGAGACTCTCACTAATGAGTCTCAATTGAGATTTTGTTATATGTGACAGGCTCTGACAAAAGGGGGCATTTCAAGCAAACCAAAAAAATTGAGTTTTTTATGCTAATAAAAAGCTACAATTTATCTCAACTTAGTGCTAAAATACTGGAGGGTAAACCTTCGACACGCAGAGAAACTGGCAGTTGAACTGGGCTGTATTCAGCAAAGCAATTGAACTAGAAATCGAGAAAACATAAATTGAATTTCCACTACTGGTATAATTAATGTTTCCGTATAATTAATGGCGTACTCCGCATAATCAATTAAATCATGCAGCCGCTTTTTAATGGTGACTAACAAAGTTTTGCGTAGAGTTCTTTTTAGCTTTCAAAGCGTCTCACAGCCTGTCTTGTTGGAATCCTCGGCTACTCTACTCGATGTAGTGGTAAACTTTCAGCCAGAGATAAGCTATAGATTGCATGCAATAGTCTCAAAGCTATGCCGTTTTTTAGCTGCTTGTTTGAACCTCCGCCCATTCCCCATTTATTGTACTTCAAGAACGAGAGAGAATAAAAAGTAGCTTGTCTTTCCACAGCACGCTCAAGGTCTTTTAAGTTGTTTTGACATTTGAAATTTGGCATAGACTTAGAGTAAGGGTCACTAAGACTAATTCTGCAAAAAACAAAAACAGGAGAAAAAAAGAATTTTTCCGATGACTTAGTTCTGGAGCCTATATCTCAATTTCAATTTTTGCCCGAAATGTCCGGTTTTTCCCAGAGCCTGTCACATATATATATGGCAATTTCAAAGAGGTCAATGCGTGTCCACCCATGGAGGCTACTAAAAAATGTAAACATTAGCGAGGGCACAAGAAATTTGGGAGAAAAGACTTTGAAAAAATGCTAGGAAAAAAAAAAAGGCAAAGAGCTACAGAGACAGAATGGGAGAGACGTTTGCAGTTAGGTCTTCCAAAGTTAGTTGAGTTCACTTATGCTTTTAGCGGCAGTGGTAAGCTAACTTCGTCAGTGCGCTGTTCATCATAGCTATAAGCCTTACATAACAGATTGTTTCTTACTTGAAAATCCTAAGTCCAATAGTCAAGTCACTAAGAGAATATAACGTAATGCTATATCTACTAGAGCTCTGGTACAATAGCGCATTTTGAACGGAGCGTACTTTGTAAAGGCGGCTAGCTTAAAGGAAAACCGTTAGTTTATCCATCCTTACCTGTATCATCCTTGGAAATTTGATTGCTTACCCATTGAAAGTCCATTGTCAAATAGTCAAGTCACAAAGAGAATACAAAGCAGGTCTTGTGCTGGCATGGGGGGAGATCCAGGCCCCCTCAAAAGTATGCCTCTGGGTTTAACTAGAGCCCCTTCAGCAGCAACACACCATGGTCACAGTAATATATAGCTATATATATATTTGTATTTTAACCCTACGTTATACTAAAATCCTGGTGACTGAATAGCAACATTACTTAGCTAGACTGCTACAGTTACAACCAAACAGGCTATATATCCGCTCACCGATAGGATTCGGCTTCCTGCGATGCTCACCGGCTACTTACGCCAGCAACTCCAACTCGACAAACCTAAACCCAAATCGATTCACGTGATTTTCTGACTCGATGTTACGTTCACAAGAAGTTCCACACCCTTTCATGGAGGTAAGGGTGTGTTGGGCGGGCGGGGCTTACACTAAATTTTTTAAACGACGCACCCTTTTTGGGGACTTAGAAAAAAAATTCTGGATATTTTTAGGTTCAAGGTGCGTGATAACCATTGAACTTTTTGGTAGGAACGGTTAGGTAAAGGGTTTCTTTGGACGCTTGTGGGAGTAAAGAACTTCGGTGCAAGAAGGTCCTGAGGGAAGTAGGCGAAATGTACAAGGAGGGCAGCTATGCAGGTATGTAAAAAGTCTAATGCCTGTTCATGGCAATGTTACCAGACCTTTCTATTGCATAGTGGTTTGGAAAATGGTCTAGATACACCACACTACGAGAGAGAAGGAGGAATGGGATCAATTTTAAGCAATTGATATGCATGCTGAACAAGCTGTAAAAGCAAAATTTGCGGAGTTTTTATAGCCGAAATTTTCAATTTTCTGAATTTGTTATGCTAAAAGCAACCCACATAGACCATACCCTCAATTTAGACTTGTTAACTGTTGCTAAGTAGGCTATGGCATAAAGGAATCTGCAAGATATTTTCTTGCTGAAGATGATTTTTTGCTATTACTCCCACTGGATATGAAGAGTCTGTATTTAGTCTAACTCAACATTTTATCTGTGTTGACTAACTAATATGGAAGATCAAGGTTATCTCTAGCTCCAAAAATCACTTCCATATTCCAGCATAACAACTTTGATACAGCAATGTTACCAGACTATTCTGTGTAGCAGTTTGGTAAAAAGTTTAGAACGCAAGACTACCTAGCTTCATCCAACCCCTAGTTGGTTAATCTGGCCTTTCAAACCCTCCCTCCCCACCTCCTTTTTTTTTCCCTTTTTTCTTTTTGAGAGTTCTATTCTTATATCATAGATTTTGCAAAGGCTGCAAGTTACTCTGTACAGAAGTACCACAAAGTGACTCACCTCTAGGAAAAAGGTTAGTATATAACTCTGAAATGTATGTAACTCATCAATACATTATCCTACAGCATAGGGTTTCATATAAGGGGACGGGGGAGGAACTTGGGATTTCCCTCCCCCAAAGAATTGCCAATTTAATTGCTTAAATCAGCTACAATATTATAATAACAAAAAAAGTATCCGTTGCTGTAGCATTAAGCATGATCCAGTGACTATTCTGTCTTATAATTCAGTAAGATTATTAAAAAATTTTAAACCTTCAATAGCAATACTTTAGTTAAGCCAAGTTCTATTCTGTTAGCTGATTTCGTAATCTAAATCTCTCAGCTGTAGTCTTACCAATTGAAAGCACAATATCACTTAGTTATAATGTCTAAAAAACAATTCATTAAAGACGGCAGAATTGTAGGACTTATTGGAGCCCTGGTGCTTCAGTGACTTTGACTCCATAACCTTTTATCATTTTTTAAAATCCCTAAATAGCATACTTGGCAATAGACCTTCTCTTATACGTATGTAGCTTTATTACTTGCTTTGCGAATAAACAAAAAAGTAACTCGCGTTTACACTCAACGCCCCCCCCCCCCAACCCAAGAAAACATCCTGTACTGAAACCCTACCCTACAGCCATTAATTATATATGATTCCCATAGGCTAAACGGGAGAGGGTTCAAACTCTTAAAAAAATAAGTACTGAACGAAAGCACATGAACAAGTGAGTGCACGCACTCCCGTGGGGAGAAGGACCAGGATGCCAACTTAACAAGGCGCACGCGTAATACACCAGACGCAGCCGATGGCCCGCAAGAGCTTTCAGCCTT
>WLWI01004582.1_pt1 | contig 11668 bp, 14 predicted proteins | sample 6701501 | NCBI WGS metagenome assembly WLWI01 (sample SAMN12718690, study PRJNA515312) | sponge metagenome | isolation source: marine sponge | host: Mycale hentscheli | place: New Zealand: South Island, Marlborough, Capsize Point | collected 2014-11-01
GACGTGGTTAAGCAGGTGTATAAGGAAGAGAAAGCCAAAGCAAGCGTAACCAGTAAAGGTTTGTTTAAAAGAGGTAAGCGATGGTTATTTCGTCATGAGGCATTGATGGATAATATTGCGAAACAACGACTGGAGGCTTTATTAGAGCAAAGTCATTCGCTTAGTGTGGTGTACGAATATCAACAACGACTACAGGCATTGTGGATGGAGAAAACAGCAAGCCAGGAAAGGTTACTGGATGCTTTGCAGGACTGGTGTCAGCAGGCGGAACAAACCGGAATAACTGCATTAGAGGAATTTGCACAGACTGTGCGTGGCTATTCGTTAACACCAGCCTGGACTTAGTTTCTAAAGACAATAAAAAACCCGCTCAGGAGCGGGTTTTTCTTGAAATTTTTTTGCAGGCTATTTTATTTTAGCTTCTTTATATAACACATGCTTTCGAACGACAGGGTCATATTTCTTTATTTCCATCTTGTCCGGCATATTACGTTTGTTTTTCGTAGTCGTGTAGTAATGTCCTGTACCCTCAGAAGATACCAGTTTGATTTTATCTCTTGCTCCACCAGCCATCGTTTTATCTCCTAGACTTTATCACCGCGGGCACGAATGTCCGCCAGCACTTTTTCGATGCCGAGTTTGTCAATAATGCGCAAACCCTTACTGCTGACGCGCAGACGTACCCAGCGATTCTCATTTTCCAGCCAAAAACGACGGGCGTGTAAATTGGGCAAGAATCGACGCTTGGTTTTATTGTTGGCATGAGAAACGTTGTTTCCCGCCATTGGCCGTTTACCGGTAACCTGACAAACTCGTGACATTTTGAAAATCCCGCTACTAAGCAAAAAAGAGCGCGGATTGTACATGGAAATACTAAAAGAGCCAAGTATAGCCAGAGGTGTATACGCTGTTTCCCCATAAACACTCAAATTAAGCCTCTTTCTGCAAAAGATACCGTTTCACTGTCGCCAATGACAAAATGATCAAGTATTCGTATATCAATCAATGATAAAGCCTGCTTTAGTCTTTGCGTGATGCTTCGGTCAGCTTGACTGGGCTCAGCTACGCCAGATGGATGATTGTGGGCAAAGATGACGGCGGCGGCATTATGGTGTAGCGCGCGTTTTAGCACTTCTCGTGGGTGCACACTGGCGCCATCGATAGTGCCGGTAAAGAGTTCTTCAAAGCATATAACTCGATGCCGATTATCAAGAAACAGGCAGGCAAAGACTTCATGCGGGTAGCCACGCAGCCTGGCTTTCAGGAAATCGCCGGTAGCTTTGGGGCTGGTTAGTGCATGGTCACGCTTAAGCGTGGACTCAAGATAACGTTTGCCTAATTCCAGTGCTGCCTGCAATTGAACAAATTTGGCTATACCAAGGCCCTTGCTTTGGCAAAAATTGTCGAAATCAGCCTCCAGTAGACTCCTGAGGCTATTAAAACGGGTTAACAGGTCACGGCCGAGATCGACGGCTGATTTTCCGGGTATGCCAGTCCGCAGGAAAATGGCGAGTAGTTCAGCATCAGACAACGCTGCAGGACCATTAGTAAGTAATTTCTCTCTGGGCTGCTCGTTTTCCGGCCAATCTGTAATAGTCATAACATCTCCTTGTTATTAATTTGCGCTCGGCAAATCGGGTATTAAAATTAAAATCCTTTTCCAAGTATTAGATAATACGGGTATTTTTCAGGATTAATATCGAAAATTAGCTAATTTAAGGTAAACTTAGAGCTATGAAATCACTGCTAAACAAACGTGTTCTGCTTGGTGTGACAGGCGGAATAGCTGCCTATAAGAGTGCAGAGCTGCTTAGACGACTCCGTGACAGTGGGGCAGAGGTGCAGGTTGTGATGACAAAATCTGCCTGTGAGTTTATAACGCCGCTTACCATGCAAGCCTTATCCGGTCGCCCGGTGCATACCGAACTTCTGGATCATGATAGTGAAGCCGGCATGGGGCATATTGAACTAGCTCGCTGGAGTGACGTAATCCTGATTGCTCCGGCTTCCGCAAATTTTATCGCCAAGCTGGCACATGGTATGGCAGATGATCTTCTCAGCACTCTTTGCCTTGCGGCCGATGTCCCGCTATTAGTGGCGCCCGCAATGAATCAACAAATGTGGGTTAACCCGGCGACCAGAACAAATATTGAGACCATATCACAGCGCGAAATCGCTATTCTTGGCCCAGCTGAAGGTGATCAGGCCTGTGGCGAAACTGGTCCAGGCAGAATGCTGGAACCACTGCAGTTATTAACGGCTTTGGAGGCGATTTTTCAAAACTCTACGCTGGCTGGAAAACATGTCATTATCACAGCGGGACCTACCCGAGAAGCAATTGACCCTGTTCGCTACATAAGTAACAGAAGCTCTGGCAAGATGGGTTATGCGATGGCCACTGCGGCCCTGGAAGCAGGTGCAAATGTGACTCTGGTCTCAGGTCCGGTCGCGCTGCAGGCGCCTGAGCAAGTGAACCAGATAAATGTAAACACTGCTAAAGAAATGCGTGAAGCGGTACTAGGTGAAGTTGATAGTGCCGATATATTTATTGCTGCCGCTGCGGTTGCAGATTATCGATGTCTGGATGTGTCAGAGCAGAAAATAAAAAAATCTGCAGATACCTTGTCACTCAATCTTGAAAAGAATCCTGATGTGCTGGCAGATGTGGCCGAGCTGAGTAGCGCACCTTTTACAGTGGGTTTTGCTGCAGAGACTGAGTCTCTTAAAGACAATGCAATTAAAAAGCTGGAAAACAAGGGTTTGGATATGATCGCTGCCAATCTGGTTGGTGAAGATCTGGGTTTTGATACAGAAGAAAATGCCCTGGAGGTATTCTGGCAAGGAGGAAGCCTGTCTCTTCAAATGGCTCCTAAAGCAAAACTGGCTCGACAATTACTTGATGCTATAGCCTTTAATTATTATGAAAAGCATTCAGATAAAGCTCATTGATCCGCGTCTGGGTAAAGAGTTTCCTTTGCCAGAATATGCAACCCCGGGTTCGGCCGGTGTGGATATTAGTGCCTGTATAGATGAGATGCTTATTTTGAAACCGGGAACGACTTCATTGATCCCCAGCGGGTTCGCTTTGCATATTGATGATGCTGAACTGGCAGCGGTGTTATTGCCACGCTCGGGTCTCGGCCATAAGCATGGCATTGTTCTGGGAAATCTTACTGGTTTGATCGATTCTGATTATCAGGGGCAAGTATTTGTCTCCTGCTGGAATCGGAGTGATGAAGCCTTTGAAATCAAGCCAGGAGATCGTTTGGCGCAAATGGTGTTTGTACCGATTGTGCAAGTACAGTTTGATTTGGTAAATGAGTTTGAACAGAGTCAGCGAGGTGCTGGTGGTTTCGGCCATACTGGTCTTAAGAGTGTGTGAAATCTGTGGGCATGAATATAGCGTACCCAGAAGATTGCCGGGATTTACGATAAATTTATTACGACAAGCAGGGCAAAAGAATGGTTGACGGACCAGTATCAAGCAGGCGATTTAGCCGCCGACAAATAAGAAGCGCTTTAATAATTGGTGGCAGTGTAATAGCCGTCCTTATTGTTGTTATTGGAGGCTGGCAGTTTTACAGCAGCAGTAGCGAATCGGCCCTGGAAGAAACACAAAAACAGCTTGAACAAGCCACCGCACAACTGGCTGAGCAGGTGGCACTTCCTTTTGCCGAGCTTGATGATCAGCTTGACCTCCTTAGTCAGGATCCAGTCGTAATAGCATTATTCGTTGAGGCTGACGAAGAAAAACTTGTTGAAGCTTCCACTCAGCGACTTGCTACTTTTAGTTCCGGTTTAAAATTACGTTTTATTCTGCCGGGTAAATATGAACTGGACAAAGATTCTATACCTCCTCTTAGCTATGGTTCATTGGATTTGTTAAGACAAGCGGAGACTTCTACGGGCGTCATCAAGACCGAAGTACACTTTTTTGGAAGCCCTAATGAACATATCGTTATGATAAAAAGAGTTAGTAATGAGTCTGGCGAAATTGTCGGCATCCTGCATTTGAGTTTGGATGTTGGTTTATTCAACGAGATTATCGCCGGTCTGGATATGAACAATAGTTTTCTTGAGTTAAGCCAGGGCAGTGGCAATAAGGTTGTAACTTTGGGTAAACATGGCGACGCTGCGATGCAAGCCGGCGAGCCGTCAAAAATGTCGATCAAAGGTACGCGCTGGACAATTTCTTTGTGGACAGATACTGGTGCTATTCGGTCGGATGCCGGTTCAGGATCGGGGTTCGGCACCATCGGTCTGCTATTGGGTTTGATATTAATCATAGCCGCCGGGCTCGGCGTATTTTTTCTAAAACGCTCTGGTTCTACTTCTGGACCAAGGAAGAAGTCATCTGAAATTGTATATGCAGGAGCAGTAAGAGCGATTATGGACGGTGCTCACCCAGGCATGGAAAAAATGGTACCTAACCTGCCGTCGTCCGATAACAAGAGTGATGCAGAATCATTGATTTAGAAAGAAAGTCTGGCAGTTGGTGATGACATTACCATGATGATCAAGGCAGAAGATGTGAAGGCTTCTGCTGCCGAAGCAGATGTTTTCGATATCACACAGCCGGGAGAGCCTGCTGAAGCTCCACCACAAGTAGCCGAAGCAAAACCTGAGCCAGCTCCTGCAGCACCAGCCGGTGAAGGGAAAGGCCTGTCTGCTGAAATATTCAGGGCCTACGATATTCGCGGTATTGTTGGCGACAATCTCAATGCTGAGATAGTCGCTAAAATCGGCCAGGCGATTGGTAGTGAAGCAGGTGTTCGTGGGCAAGCTGCGTTAGTGGTAGGACAAGATGCGAGGAACTCCAGCCCGGAGCTGGCGGATGCACTCATAAAGGGTCTGCGTGAATCGGGTCGAGATGTTATTGACATCGGTATAGTGCCAACTCCTGTGCTGTATTTTGCCACACATTTTCTTGAAGTTAATAGTGGTGTCATGCTCACAGGCAGTCATAACGGACCTGAATATAACGGCATGAAAATTGTGCTTGATGGCGAAACCTTGGCAGAAGATTCGATTCAGGCAATTTTCAAAAGAGTTTCAGAAAATGATTATGAAAGTGGTCAAGGTACATTGCAATCCAAAGAAATTATTGCCGATTATATTCGTAGAATATCAGAAGATATACCGGTTGCATTGGGTGGCGCCCTTAAGATTGTAGTGGATTGTGGAAATGGGGTTGCGGGAGCAGTCGCACCACAATTATTACGCGCCCTTGGTCATGATGTAGTGGAACTGTTTTGTGATATTGATGGTAGCTTTCCAAATCATCATCCTGACCCAAGTCAACCGGAAAACCTGCAAGCATTAATTGCAAAAATAGCAGACGAGCAAGCAGATCTGGGTTTTGCCTTTGATGGAGATGGAGATCGCCTGGGTGTTGTAGATGATCTTGGCAATATCATCTGGCCAGATCGGCAGTTGATGTTGCTGGCTAAAGATGTGTTGTCTCGTAATCAGGGAATGCCGATTATTTACGATGTAAAATGCAGTCGTTATCTAAAGGCAATAATTGAGTCCAGTGGTGGAAAGGCATTGATGTGGAAAACAGGCCATTCATTAATAAAAGCCAAAATGAAAGAGATGGATGCACCGCTCGCTGGAGAAATGAGTGGGCATATTTTCTTTAAGGAACGCTGGTACGGTTTTGACGATGCTATTTACACCGCCGCGCGTTTGATTGAGGTATTGATGAATGCGAAAGTAAAGCCATCAGAGACCTTTGCAGAGATGCCTGAAGGGCACGCAACCCCTGAGTTACGCCTGGACCTTCCTGAAGCCGAACACCAATCATTTATGGCCAGTTTAAAAGATAAAGTGTCTTTGGAGGGTGCTGAGGTTATCGATATTGACGGTTATCGCATCGAGTTTTCAGATGGTTGGGGCCTGATACGGCCATCAAATACTTCTCCTTGCCTGGTGCTGCGTTTTGAAGCGGAAAGCGAAGCTGCATTAAGTAGAATCCAGGATGAATTTCGTAGCATGTTGTCGTCAATAAATTCGGACTTACAATTACCATTTTGATATTCTAGCGATTACTAACAAGCAATAACTTCATATCCTGACTGCAGAGTTGTAATTATGACTGCTCCTGAGACACATACTCGAACTCACAATGACGCTGGTGATATAGCCAGAGTTCTAATTGAGGCATTGCCCTATATCAGACGTTTCAGTGGCAAAACCATTGTTGTTAAATATGGTGGTAATGCCATGTCTGACGATCAATTAAAAAGCGGTTTTGCTCGCGATGTTGTGCTTATGAAACTGGTGGGAATGAATCCTATTATTGTTCATGGTGGAGGCCCGCAGATTGGAAATTTGCTGGAGCGAATTGGGAAGGAATCAAAGTTTGTCGAAGGGATGCGGGTAACAGATAGCGAGACCATGGATGTTGTTGAAATGGTGCTTGGTGGATTAGTTAACAAGGAAATTGTCAATTTGATCAATTCCCATGGTGGAAATGCAATAGGTTTGAGTGGTAAGGACGGTCAGATGATCCGTGCACGAAAACTTGTATTCAGTCGCAATAAGCCGGAACTGGAAGTGCCTGAGATCATTGATATTGGTCATGTCGGCGAGGTTGAAAGCATCGATACTGCCGTCGTTGATATGTTAATACATGGGGATTTTATACCGGTAATTGCACCTATTGGTGTTGGTGAAGACGGTCAATCCTACAATATCAATGCAGATTTGGTGGCGGCCAAATTGGCCAAGGTGTTAAAGGCGGAAAAATTAATAATGTTAACCAATACAGCAGGATTGCTCGATGCTAATGGTAATGTTGTCACTGGCCTGGAAGTCGAGGAAGTAGAGCGTTTAATTGAGGATGGTGTGATTCAAGGCGGTATGCTACCCAAAATCAAGTCTGCAGTTGAGGCTGTTAATGCCGGTGTGGGTTCGGTTCAGATTATTGATGGTCGTGTAGAGCACGCCGTCTTACTTGAAGTATTTACGGATGAAGGCATAGGAACACTTATTCATGGTCACAGTGATTAACTTGTAAGATGGCAGAGAAGAAGCCTAATCGTCGTCAGCAGATTTTGGAGGTGTTGGCTCAGGAGTTAGAGTCGAATCCGGGTTCGCGTATTACAACGGCTGCCTTGGCGAAGGCAGTTGGCGTGTCAGAGGCTGCCTTGTACAGACATTTTGCTAGCAAGGCAAAGATGTTCGAGGCTTTGATTGATTTTGCCGAGGATTCCGTATTTAGTTTAGCCAACAAAATTATGGAACAGGAACAGGATGTAATAATACGTTGTGAGCGCCTGCTTCAATTAATATTGGGATTCTCTGAACGAAACCCGGGGATTACACGGGTGCTGCTCGGGGATGCTCTGGTCGGTGAAAATGAACGTCTGCGTGTCCGTGTTGGAAAGTTTTTTGAGCGAATTGAAACTCAGATTAAACAAATATTACGTGAAGCGAATTTATCTGATGGGCCGCGAGCGATGGCGCCTATAGATGCGGCAGCGAATGAAATTCTGGCATTGATAGAAGGTCGAATGAGTCAGTATGTGCGTACTGATTTTAATAAGAAGCCAACGGACTTCAGCACTGAACAGTGGCAGGTTCTAAAGACCGGCCTATTTAAAACACTATAGCCCTATAAGCCTTTCAAATGTTTAAAACGGTTGATGTCTGCATTAGCCGCTGCTTTTACCCCATCTTGCTCAAGATGCTTACCTTTTATAAAGGACTCGTTCTTCGACATTCGAGCGCGCAATAACTCAATATCTTTCAACAATGCCTCATTGGGCGTCTTGCCTGCACGTTCTTCCGATGCTGCGGCCTTTATACGCTTATCGAGATCCTGCTGAGTTTTCTCATTGCGCTTTTTCGTGAGAGTGATAGAAGATTCAATTACTGCAAGTTTATCATCACGAACAGCTTCAATGTCTCCAATGGAAGTAAAGGTGTCCAGTAGAATTCTGTCTTTTTTATCTTGCTCATCCTTTATTTTCTGTTGTTCTGCATCTTTTTTCGCCTGGAGCGCCTCTACCTCAAGCTCCTGTTTGGTTTTTGCACGTTCCTGTTTGTCTACAACCATGCCCTGCTTGCTCATTTCCTGGTGGCCTTTTTGAGCATACTCGGGAGGCACTTTCTCACCGCATTCTTTAATCCCTTCATTATTGGTCCAGCATTTAAAACGGGCTTGAGCAGGTCCGCTAAGACTAAATACGAAAATAATATTGGCGAATAAAATAGTCAGGTTCTTGATTGTTTTCATAATACTTTCCTTCACAAAGAAGCTTGTTTTTGTCAGTAAAGCAAGCAGTATATCACCGTTAATTCAGATATATGAGCGTGTTTAGACACTTTGTCCAAGGCCATATTGCAGTTGATATTCCTTTATCTTTGCAAGATTGTCCGGCATATCTGCATTAGTCTGTAAATATTCGATTAAATTTTCCAGGCTGATAATACTTATGACCTTCATTTCCAGCTCTTGTTCAATTTCCTCGATAGCTGAAAGTTGTCCCTGGCCTCGTTCCTGCCTGTCAAGCGCAATGGCTATGCCAACAGGGCGTGCCTTGGCCGCAAGTATTAACTTTCGCGATAATTTTACCGAGGTGCCTGCGGTGATTACGTCATCGACTAATAATACTCTGCCATCCAATGAAGCACCCATAGTAAGACCGCCTTCACCATGATCCTTTACCTCCTTGCGGTCAAAACAATAAGGAAGGCTACGATCTTCTTCCATTGCATAGGAAATGGCTACGGCAGAGGCGAGCGGTATGCCCTTGTAAGCAGGTCCAAATAACATGTCGAATACAAGACCGGATTGTTCAATTGCCTGTCGATAGCAATTGCCAAGCTGCTGTAGACTGTGGCCATTGTTGAATAATCCACTGTTAAAAAAATAGGGACTAATTCGCCCTGATTTCAATGTAAATTCACCAAAGCATAGTGCGCCCTGCTTAATGGCAAATTCAATGAACTTCCGTTGATATTCATGCATGGTCAGTAGATCCACAAAGGTTAAAATATAGACTGTTGATTATGATAGCGCGGCTCAAAGAAAGAAACCAAGTGCCATGAAAGTTATGACATTAAATGCGAACGGTATTCGTTCTGCGCATCGAAAAAACTTTTTCCCATGGATGCTGGAACAACAGGCGGATATCGTTTGTATCCAGGAAGTGAGGGCCCATTCGAGTCAACTAAATCAAGAGATATTAAAACCAAATGGCTATTTTTCCTATTTTAGGTCAGCAGATAAAAAGGGTTACAGTGGTGTTGCCATATATTCCCGCCGTCAGCCTTATCGAATTACCTACGATCTGGGCTGGGAAAGCGCTGACAGTGAAGGTCGTTTCATTCAGGTAGATTTTGATAATCTGAGTATCGTTTCGATGTATATGCCTTCCGGTTCCTCAGGTGAAACCAGACAGGCAGTTAAATATGATTTCATGGATCGCTTTATGCGAGTGATAAAGCGACAATGCAATAAGCAACGGGATTATATAATTTGTGGCGACTGGAATATTGCACATAAAGAAATCGACCTGAAAAATTGGCGAGCTAACAAAAAGAACTCAGGGTTTCTACCGGAAGAACGAGCGTGGATGGATGAGCTATTTGGTAAAGTGGGTATGGTTGATGCTTTTCGAGTTGTTAATCAGAGTGCTGAGCAATACACCTGGTGGTCAAATCGAGGTCAGTCCTGGTCGAAAAATGTTGGTTGGCGTCTTGATTACCAGGTTGTCACACCTGCATTGGCATCACTGGTAAAATCAGCACATATCTTTAAACGACAACGATTCTCCGATCATGCACCCTTGATCATTGAGTATGATCAGCCCTTCTAGTTTACTCGGTAAAAAACTGCTGTTGAAATGAAAAGCTGTAAGCTTCAGTTTCATTTTCAGGTGTGATTGTCAAAGTGTACTTCAGTGTTTCCTTGTTGTTGACTGTAGCTTCAGCAATGTAATAGATAGCGCCGTGTTCCTTCAATTCACGAACATCCAATTGACGTAACTGTGCACTGAGATTAGTAGCGGTTGCCTCAACTTTTGCGCTGACCGGGGTACCAGCAGTCCCCATTACCTTTTTTAGTACTGAAATATTCAGTAGAGAACGGTTTTTGCTGCGTGGTATGCGATATGATTTGGCTACTTCAGGAGTCAATATGTCCGTGGTAAATGCGCTGAAGTGAACCGTATAATCGCCAAAACTCTTTGATTGTTCAGCACTTACGTTAGAAATTGTAGTGCTCATCAGTACCGCCAGTAATATTGTAAAGCGTCTAATCATATGCCTACTCCTGAAATTCGGGGTCAATACTCAAGATATTACTATAGCAGACCTGTAGTAAGACAGAAGTTCCAGTTATATTTTCGTTGTATTATCGACTTCGAGCATAATTTCGTCTTGTTCTTCATCCTGTCTGGATAGCTATTGTCTTGCCTAATCATTTCAGAATAGTCAGGGATGAATTTTAAAAGACTAATTTGGCGAAAATTTCTTACGAAATAGCGAAATTTGTATGAACACTAGCCATGGTAGTTTGAGCTATCTGTTAAGACTATTGCCGAAATCCATCAGTGGAGCTACAACCAACGATAAAAATAAATAGATTCCAAGTAGTACTACCATAGGCGACCAATCCAGACCGGCCGTAGCAGGTATACGTTCTCTTACCTTTCTCATTAGAGGATCTGTAAGCTGGTAAATCAGAACAGTCAGAGGGCTATAAGCACCTGGATTAATCCAGCTAATAATTACTGTAATAAAAATCAAAAACATGTAAACAAAAGCAGTTAGCTGGAGCAAATGAGCAAGGCATAAAATAAGCAGGGCCTGTGGTGAGGGCATGTGACCTGTGAGTAAGAGAGCGATTAAACTAATCTCAATAGCCTGTACAGAAAACAGCAAAATAACAGACGGCCAGTCAACTCCTGCAAAACCAGGAATGAACTTTCGCAATAAGCGCAACGGTGGATTGGTAGCTGTCACGATCGCCTGAGATATCGGGTTATAAAAATCTGCACGCACTATTTGAAAAAGGAAACGTAATAAAACCAGCATCAAGTAAATACCAATCACAAATTGCACTATAGTGATAAGGGCTTGTAAAAGATAAGTCATAAATATTTAGTTTTTTCCAAATTCATCAGCTAGCTCAATAGATCGCTTGTTTGCAGCGCTTAGTGCATCGTTAAACAAGTTCTCAATTTTACCTTCCATTAAAACATTCAAAGCTTGTTCCGTTGTACCTCCAGGCGAGGTTACCTGCTTGCGCAATGATTCTGGGTCATGACTACTTTCCATGGCCATTTTTGCAGCACCAAAGGCCGTTTCAAGAGTCAATAGACGTGCCTGCTTCTCATCAAGTCCCAGTTTTACTGCCGCCTTTTCCATAATTTCCATAATCAGGAAAAAGTAAGCGGGACCACTGCCAGAAAGAGCGGTTACCGCGTCAAGTTGCTCTTCGTTGTCTAACCAGAGAGCAAGACCTACTGATCGCATAATCGCTTCAGCCATTTCACATTGTCCACTACTTACGTGTTCATTTGCGAACAGAGCCGCAGCTCCAGCCTGAATTAGGGCTGGCGTGTTTGGCATTACACGAATGATGGGCAAATTTTCACCTGCGCAATCTCTCATCGCCTTCACGCGCACACCGGCCGCGATGGAGATGAGTAAGGAT
>WLWI01004584.1_pt1 | contig 11663 bp, 7 predicted proteins | sample 6701501 | NCBI WGS metagenome assembly WLWI01 (sample SAMN12718690, study PRJNA515312) | sponge metagenome | isolation source: marine sponge | host: Mycale hentscheli | place: New Zealand: South Island, Marlborough, Capsize Point | collected 2014-11-01
CTTCCATTTCTATTCCAGTTAGTGGCGGTGGTAAGTCAATGCGCTCTTTGTCATGGTTATAAGCCGTGCGCAACAGTATTTACTTGAAAATACATTGTCCACTAGACTACCGCGAAGGTAAGTCTGTAGGTGCATGTCCAGTTGTGTCAAAGCATTGTGTCTTACAACCACTACTTAGCTAAAGAATATCACAAAGAAAACGTTTAAATAACGTGTATTGTTTTGTTGTGGTTTTTTACCTTCAATTCAAGCAGTTGCAGAGAGATGTTACTATGGCACTGAAATCCCTTTACCGTGTATGCGAAATTTTTAAAACTGGACCTTATTTTCAGTAGCTTCAGTGTTAGAAGTTAAAATCATTCATATTAAAATAGTATAGTCTTTAGGCTCGCTCGCCATTTGTGCTCAAGCACATCACTCGCTTCACTCGCTCGCTGAATTATATATGTGTATACGTACGTCAAAAATTTTCGCCCGCGATTCTAATTAAGTAAGTTAGGTAAAACGTTCACAGTTCCAGTATTTTTCAATTAACTTAGCGCGGAGAATCCTGCTGCACTGCCTTACGCAACTTTGTTTCAACCAAAAAGTTTATAGCTACTCTCTTTTTGAAATAATTGTGAAGTCTTTGTCAAGCTGTGCTTCTTTGCCACTGCTTTCGAAGTTTATTCAGGTAATTCTGTTATTGTTACTACGGGTCCACTTCCTTAGTCTGGGATCAGAGACTTTAGATTCTCTGATGCTAACTAAGAATGGAAAGTGTTACACTGTGCACTGCAGTTAGATGTAATTTCTGTCCTATTTTTCTGTAAAAAGAGTCTGCTCGCTGGCCATGCATTTGCGCTATTCGAGCGCACCACTAGTAGTTAGACACTGCCACCATGGGCAATACTGTGTGTTTAGGGTCCAGAAGGCCTTAGGCTGTGGCGTCCCGAGCACGTAGCGAGGGCGCTACTAATGGGGCCTCAGGACCTTAAACAGTTAGCGCCGATGGTGCGCAGTGCAACTAATTTAGAACATAGGAACCTGAGTGAGTGTTTCCAGGCGCTTCCAGCGTACTTCCACTCCCAGCATGCTAACATTTTTTGATAAGGAAAAGAGACATTTCAAGGGAGATGGAAGAACCTACAGAATTTGTGATAATCCTACCTGTTTAAGGAGAACCTTGTTGTAGCGCCTGGGAAATATGTAGTAAAATGATGGACTGAGCTGCTACCGCAGTACCTGAAGAGTAGAAAATATACTCCAATTCTATTATTACGGAACCTAAAGAGCGAGATTCCACAAACCACCACTGGGCAATCTTTCTCGCCGTCAAAGAAACAATCTCAAGCATCCTCTCCTCTTTCCTACGGCAACAAAAGACTTTTTGCTGCAATAAAAACCGATGAGGAAGTTGACAGGGCAAGGGAAACTGGTACATGCAAGAAAACTAAAGAAGACACCAAATATTGCTGTGGTTTGTGGACTTCCTGGAGCTTCTACGGGGAGAATCAGAATGGAGACAAAATAGGACTAATTGAGTCAATGAGTTGGGTTACCATTATAAATAACACCAGCAATTTTTTTTTATAAAAGTCATTAAATATTATTTTATAGGGCGTTACCTTAGTGACACACATGTCATCGAGTACTATAATCTGATATAGTCCCTGGTATTCCCATAGAAAAATGTATTGGAGGGGAAAAGTGATATAGTTTGTAGCTACCACTGAAAGTAATGGGAAAATGACCAGAGAGAGCTATAAATAGAGATATTGTTATCAACGGGCTATAAGTATTTATAAACCAATAAAATTGGTTTGAACTGCTGTTCATAAACCCATGCCACTAGGGCTTCGCCCTCGTATCTCAGGTTTGTAAATAGTATACAAACCTCAAGATTGGTTTATAACAATTACATATAACATTATTACTATTTTAGGGTTAAAGTGTTTTTTTTCCTTAAAATGACTGGACTATATATTATATAGTCCAGTCATTTTAAGGAAAAAAAAACACTTTAACCCTAAAATAATTGCTACAAAAGGTTTTTTAATGGATTGTTGTACTGTTCCATATCACGTTCAACATACTAAAAGTCTACCAAAATCTAACCAATAGAAAGGTGATATTTAGGTAGTTTTTTCCACAAGCTCATTAAAATTCATGAGATGTCAATTACTGGCTATAACTTTGGTTTATTTCACTTCTACACAAAATTACTGGTATCATCAAATTATTTAGCTTATTACCTTTATTTAAAACATAATATTACACAAAACAATATAGAATCATCCAGTGGAAGCTATATATGAGTCATTCATAGTCATTTTCATCGTCTGTCTTCCTGTTATATGGATTATGACATTCTTTTAGTTGACATTGACCACAGACAGTAATTGCAGGGTAGACCATAACATCTACAACTACAACGAAGTGTAGCACAAGCAGTTGAACAGTTACAATGTATTATTTTTAGGAGGGTTTCCGGAGCTGCATTCATCTCGGACATTATTGGAATTAGTAAATTATCTTTCTTCATCCAGCCCCAATTTGAAACATCCATACTCCCTTCAGTTCAGATCATCAACTGGTAGTAGACTCTGAGGCTATGAAACTTTGTGAATGTTGCAGTAGGAGGAAGTCGTTCTGGTGTGACAAATGACTTGATTGAAGATACTTTCTTAGTGAACATGCTGTAGTGCAAAGATTCAAGTGATTCAGTGTCCTTCCCACCAAACAGGATGGCCATTGCTTTTCTGCCAAGAGTTTCAATGGTAGCTGTTGAATGACATGGGGTATAAACTCTTTTGAACATGGATGTAATGTTTGATCATCCTTGGCAAGCTTTTGAAATGTTGCCTTCTTACCAACACCAAATATTCCTGAGGTTGCATCACAACCTGTGAAGACATGAACAAAGAGCAGCTGTGAACACAAATTATTGCCCAATATTAGTTTGAGACAATTGATATTGTACACTTTTTGTTTTACCCTTAGTGTCTGAGCGGAAATAAATAGTTTTATGGTCTACAACTATTTATTTCCGCTCAGACACTAAGGGTAAAAGGGCTAAGCGTTCTCCTCAGTCCATCACCCATGAGATTAATTAACCGTTGCTTATTTCTATCTCTTGACAAGAAATATTCCTTTTTTTCCAGAAAACTCTGTTTCTTCAGTAAACTGGACAACTTGGTGGACAAAAGTGTGGAAGCAACCTAGCATCAGTATAGTGTTTTTCAAGTTGTTTTGTGGTGCATCAATGATGATCTCAGCAGCTTTCAAATACAGGAATTGATCAAAAGTTATTATTTGAGTAACATGATACTATTGGAAAGGAACTTTTTCCAGAATACATGTCTATAATTGGCAAATAAACAATAGATGGCTTCCAGGATGTTCATTCTCATGATGAATACCATGCATCATGCCTGGCCAATTTGGAGTCATTTGTTTGAAGCTGAAGTAGTAGAGTTCCTATAAGATATCAACACTCCTGTTGCCATTAAAGTGATTTTGTAGTTCTCGAAACTTGATGTTGAGATGTGTATGGTAAGCAAATTGATACTCGACTATATCAACCTTATTATTCATACCCATTCCATGAAATATTCCTTTGCCATCACTAGTAAGAATATTGTGGTCAACATCGTCAGCCGCAAATAGCAATGTTGTATTTTTCATATGATATCTTCTCCAAGCATATTTGGAGTGACAAAATCTGCAGCATTCTCCTCAAATCGCTGTACTTCTCGATACAATGAACAGAAGCCCATTGAACAAAGAATATCTATAATGAACTTGGACCAATAGAAATGATGAGTCTGCACAGCAAGACCAATTTGCAGTGGAGCAATGACAGCTTGAATGATAATTTTCCCAATACTTGCAACTTTTCTTTGATTGTCTTTTCCCATTAACATAGAATTTAAGAATAAGCCCAAAGTTGAAGGAATATAGTGTTGTGCCGAATCAAGCCATAAGGAATTAGAGCTAAGATATTCATTGGCGTTCAGTGGAATGTGTAATTTAATGTCACTTTTTATGAGCCTAGCAGCTGTTTTAATGATTGCTTTCTTCTGTGATTCTTCATCATTATTTTGTTCGAAGAATTTGAAGTAGGAATGGAGTATTTGAGAAGTTTTTTTCCCTCTCATCATCACTATATCATTAAGACCCTCACCTTCCATTATATAATATGGATTCTCCATAATGTTCCAGTAGTTTCATTTTTAGGTATTGATGGCCATATGGAAGAGACTTTTCATCTGTCAAAAACTCACTCTTTTTATTTTTGAAGTCAGTAATGGTAAATTTTTCTTCATCAGTCATGTGACTGTGAAATACAAAAGGATAGCAGGACTATTAAACCACAAGGAGGGTTTCCCTGCAGTGAAAGTTATAGATTGAATAAATTCCAAAATTTTGATGGGACATCCCACGGGACTTTTGTATTGTCCCATGGACCAATTGACAGCCTTACTGGACAAAACCTATCTATCAACACATGGTTTTACTTTAGATAGAGGCTAAAAGTATAATAAAAATTAGCTTGCCTAATGTATAGTTTCAGATATAAGCACTAACACAGCTATCACAGACAAGAATAAAAGTTTAATTTAGCTGTGTAATTGTATGTACACTTTATACTTCTCCATTATTCACACTCAAACTCACTTGGTGTATTGCCTGATTGATAAGCATATAAGTTCAAAACTCTGACTATGTTATTAGCATCCTCAATTTCACAGCTATATATTCCTGAAGGAGCTGTGACCGATGATGACAAGCTGGTAAGAGAGACAGCACTGAGACCTGAAGACATAAAGATACCAGTAACAGATGTCAGAGCGACAGAACCATCTGGCAAAGTCCAGGAACCAATGGGATCTGATCCGGTCTCATCACTGCTACAACACTCTACCAGATTTGTCAGACACAGCAAAGTCTTGGAGTGTCCAAGTGAACTAATATTCACAGCACAGCACTGTTATATTAGAATAGATCTGTCTATTAAAGAAGAATCCAACACCTAAAATAAATGAACCACATTAATTATTGTTGACATTGTGTACAACAGTATACTCATGCAGTTGAGGGTCAGTATGACCTTCTAGGTCTCTGATGATTATGCAGAATGACCTTTGCTCCAACACACTCATTTTGGTGTGAAAGGTCAGACAGAGAGAACATTTATGAGGTGAGTTCAATTAATTCAATTATACAAACCCTACACATCAAGCATGCCTACAATATCAATTCTTACTCCCCCCTAGCTACTGTTATGATCTTGAGATGTGCAGTGTGGTTTAACTCTGGGGAAATATACCCACATAGTCTTATCATGAAGTGAAATCTTAATTGAGATACTTCTTAGCTTGCTGGTCAGCAGTATGTAGCAACCAATATTCAAAAACAAAACAGAGACATACCTAAACTTTCACATAGTTTTCTACTACACATCTAACAGATGCTTTAGGAGAATATGGTACATTTGACACTGCCTGCTGCATTCTCAATCAGCTGCAATTTGGAGGCTGAAATGACCCTTGAGGTAAGATGACCTCTTGAGCGGAGTGAGCATGCAGTGGCTGACCACACTATAACTTGTGGCAAGATGACCTTGACCTGAGTGATCTTCACTACAATTAGCTGAAAAATATTGTTCTTCACACAAAATACTTGCACAATAATAACTCACTAAACAAATAAACAAAATCTCCCTAAAAATAAATAAATGAATAAATATATAAATACAAATAAATAATTGAAAATAGAAACTTGGATTAATAAAATAAAAAAATATCTGGAAAAAAATCATAATAAATAAATAAATACAAAAAGATAAATAAAAATTTTTAAAATTATGGGCATAAAATATACAATAAATAATAATCAGTCTTATTTTTATCTAGTTGAGGTTGCATTGGACAGGTGAAATATTGAAATGTCATCCAAGTATATTGACTAATAATTACAATCTTTGCCAACTTCAACATGCTTTGACACAACAAAAAATAAATAAAAAAACTGGGAATATATTATCCTTCACACATACATGTAGTTTACTTTTGGAAAATTTATTAGAAAACATTATTATGGTCACTAATAAAACCCTCCAAAGGTACTAAAATTATGACTTAGGAATTCACCTCTTTTAGCTGCAATTGAAGCTATATTCTCTAACAGCTGCAATTTGGGAGCTTTATATGACCTCTTCTTGTGCATAATGACCCTCCAGACTGACCTTTACTATATTAGCTGAAGAATATTATTCGGCACACAAGAAAGCACAAACACATACACACAAACAAACTGACTCTCTATTTGTCTCTTTCTTGCAAAACAAAAATAAAGTAAATTAAAATAATACGTGTACATGGAAAAAGTTATGGCCATAATTTAATTAAAACATGCAATAAATAACTTGATAGTTCTGGGCAACTATGTGGATATAATTGACCCTCACATGATATTTACACCTCTACCACAGACCACACTAAAATTGGTCATATTGTCCTCTCACATCTAGAATGAGTATAGATATTATACTTGTTATACAATGTACTTCCTCTAATTCTGACCCAAATTAAATATTCACTGAAATTACAACTATGCTGTGATTGTTTCATCCTTATTAGGAATCATCAGTATGTTATAATCACTATGAAGTCATGGGTGATAATGTACTATAATAACCTATGACAATGTAGCAGAATATTATTAAAATATTATAGGATACACCCATAACTTGATAATGATAAACATAGACAATCACCATTATTTAGTGTGTGCATTTTTATGGTGATCGTCAAGCTTTCCTTACCTGTTCTATGCTCACTATTCTTGATGTTCATTTGGTAAAAACAGTTCAAATCAGTAAGGTCTTACTTTACTCTGACCATTACTTAACGAGCGTGGAGAATCCTGCTGCACTGCCTTACGGCAACTCTGTTTCAACCGAAACGTTTATTTATAGCTACTCTCTTCTTGAAACAATTGTGAAGTAGTCTTTGTCAAGCTGCGCTTTTTTGCCACTGCATTCTAAGTTTATTCTGGTAATTCTGTTATTGTTAACTCTTCATGCCTAATCAGTTAGATGTAATTTCTGTCCTATTTTTCTGTAAAAGGAGTCTGCTCGCTCGCCATGCATTTGCGCTATTCGAGCGCACCACTAGTTTATCGGCGAGCGAGCAATCGAGATTTCGCTATATTTATTTATTTATCTGTTTATGGGGTACACGAAACTTCTGTTTTCGCCCGATCTTCTAATTACGTAAGTTAGGTAAAGCGTTCACAGTTCCAGTATTTTTCAATTAACGAGTGCTGAGAATCCTGCTGCACTGCCTTACACAACTTAGTTTCAACCAAAAGTCTACAGCTACTCTCTTCTTGAAACAATTGTAAAGTCTTTGTCAAGCTGTGCTTCTTTGCCACTGCTTTCGAAGTTTATTCAGGTAATTGTGTTAGTTTAGTCTGGGATCAGAGACTTTAGATTCTCTGATGCTAACTGAGAATAGAAAGGGTTACACTGTGCACTACAGTTAGATGTAATTTCTGTTCTACTTTTCTGTAAAAAGAGTCTGCTCGCTCGCCATGCATTTGCGCTATTGGAGTGCACCACTAGTTTATTTGTATATATGTATGGACGTAAGTAAGGCATTTTTGTACTTTGACCCTCGCGTTTTTGTGTTTGTTTGGTTGTCGACCCCGTTCCAAATTGCGCTAAACAGAATCCTCTGGTTTATCGATCAGTACCCGTATCACCCTAGAAATTGAATTGTTTACCGTTTTGAATTCTTATGCGGATGCAGTTAAAACTTGAAAAACTTAAGGGACTTCCATTTCTATTCGAGTTAGTGGGCAATTGAGCTAGAAATCGAGATAACATAAATTGAATTTCCACTTCCGGTATAATTAACGTTTCCGTATACTTAACGGCGTACTCCGCATACGCAATTAAATCGTACAGCCGCTTTTTCGGCGACTAACGAAGTTTGCGTAGAGTTCTTTTTAGCTTTCAGAGCGTTTCACGACCTGTCTCGTTGGAATCCTTGGCTGCTCTATTCGCTGTAGCGGTAAACTTTAAGCCAAAGGTAAGCTGTAGAGTGCATGCAGTAGTCTCAAAGCTATGCCGTTTTTTTAGCTGGCACTAGAAACTCCGCCCATTCCCCGTTTATTATACTTCGAGAATGAGAGAGAATAAACAGTAGCTTGTCTTTTCACGGCACGCTTGGGGTCTTTTAAGTCTTTTTGACATGCGAAATTTGGCATAGACTTAGAGTAAGGGTCACTAAGACTAATTCTGCAAAAAACAAAAATAGGAGAAAGAAAGAATTTTTCCGATGACTTTGCTTCTGGAGCCTATATCTCAATTTCATTTTTTGCGCCGTAAGGTCCCTTTTCCCAGCCCCGCTCACATATATGTGTGGACGTACCCATGTCATTTTGTACTTTGACCCTCACGTTTTTGTGTTGGTTTCGTTGTCTACCACTACCTTCGCTAAATGGAATCTTTCGGTTTGATCCCTTATCATTTAATTGTTTACCTTTTACGTCGGGCAATACGTGAAGAAGAGTATACACAAGAATCAGTACACTCGTTTGAATAACGTATATTCTGTAATTTTGGAGTAGCTAAAGGAAATAACATCAAACGATCCCGACCTGCATTGGTCAATGGGTGATACCCAACGAGTTCTAATGATTTTATTCTAGGCCTAAGGAGAATATGATGTAAAACACTGCTTTGGACGTAATTTTTCTCGTTTTTGGCCAAGTAACAAATGAACTGTTGCTTGCTATAGATAAATAGTTGCTTACAGCTATTACCTAGGCTTTCAGATTATATATTAGTTTTATTACCACTTGACCTAACTTAAACTGATTACATACACTTTAAAATTATTTTTCTTCATAGAATATTTATGACATGCAATACTCCTCCACACAGTGGCGCTAGACGTATTGCAAGGTAAGAATGCAGTATCATAAGTTATCTTGCTCAGTTATCATTATCTACCACTGGTTAAGCTTATATAAGTTTCCCTCCCTTGCTCTCTTTTTTTCTGAACACTATCAGCTATCTTATCCCCCACCTTTCCTTCCTTCAGCTCTTTTCACACCTCCTGCTTTTGAATCATCTGTCCTACTATCATGAGTGCGGACTTCTTTGCGAAACTTTTGACTTATATTTGGTAACTTTCGCCTTCCTTTTGAAACTGACACCACCTTTACTGTCTATTCCACCCGCTTTTTAGAAACAATTAGCTAATCGCTCACCTTTTTGCCTTCTCTTCTGTTCTCTTTTAAACCTACGCTCCCTTACCTCGCCAATTCCAATCACTTTTAACAATTAATCGCCTTTTGCCTTCTTTTTCGTACTTTTTCCTTCTCTTCCTTACTTTGGTCTTTCTCTCTGAAACCTACGCCGCCTTCCTCGTCCACTGTTACAACCGCTTTTTAGTTACTTTCTACTGAATGTGACGATGCTTTACCAATTCATAACATCCCAATAAAAATAATTACATCAAGTTATTTTAATATTATTAGCAATGTTCAAAATATATTCATCTATGTCTGTCTTTAAACAATGGAAAGAAAAAGAGACTATTTAGATTTACTGAAAATTTTCTTTTCAATTCCTTCAGCCAAAAATTCCTTGTCTTACTAAATATCTAAAAAATTGCATTACAATATCAATGTTACAATTAAAAATTAATTGTAATGATACTTACAGGAACATTGCATGATGTGTGTGAGGTCTTTTTTAAAGAAGAGTTTACTGTAGTATCCTCTCCTGCCCCACAATCCTGTTTACCCTCCACTACTACTGCTAAAGAAGCATACACTTCATCCGGCTGATCATGTTGATGTGCTGACCCTTTACTTACAAGCTCCTCTCCTCCTGATTTCTCATTATCCTCCTCCTCCTCCAGCTCCTCCTCGTCCTCCTCCTCCTCCTCCTCCTCCTCATCATCATCTTCTTCCTCAGAATCTTCATCATCCGACTCCTCTTCTTTTGACTGCTTCTCTTTCGACTTGAATTCTTCTAACTCTTTCTCCTCTTCCTCCTCCTCCTCCTCCTTCTCCTCCTCCTCATCGTCATCATCATTACCTTCCTCTTCCTTCTCGTCTTCATTTTTCTCTTGCTCTACATCTGACTCTTCGATTGTCAGATGAGTCAGATGGAGTGCTGGATACATTGGAGTCTGAGTTTTCTGAAGCAGGAATAAGACCACCATTAATACTCTCCTCTGACTCATATTCTTCTCCCTCCGAATCTTCATCCTCTGACTCCTTCTCTTCTGACTGCTCCTCTTCTGGCTCGTATTCTTCTAAGTCTAGCTCCCCCTCCTCCTCCTCCTCCTCATCCTCATCATCAGCATTATCACCTTCCTCCTCCTTCTCCTCCTTTTCATCAATCTCTTCCTCCTCTACACCAAACTCTTCGATTGGTAGTGATGTCAAATCATGTTTTGTAAAGAATCTTTGTGAACACCGAAAGAGACTAATTTGGGCGTTAAAGTGTATTACACGGTCAGAGGGAATGCTTGATATGTTGGACTCTGAGTTCTCTGAATCAGAATTAATATGACCATAAACATTCTCATCTGATTCATCAAATTCTTCCTCAGAATCTTCATCCTTTGACTCCTCTCCTTCTGAATGCTTCTCTTCTGAGTCGAATTCTTCTAACTCTTTCTCCTCTTCCTCTTCCTCCTCCTCACCACCCTCTTCTTCCTCTACATCTGATTCTTCAGTTGATAGTGATGTCGAGTCATGTTTTGTAAAGAATCTCTGTGAGCACCTAAAGAGACTATTTTGAGTGTTAAAGTGTATTACACGGTGAGAGGGAGTGCTTGATATGTTGGACTCTGAGTTCTCTGAATCAGAAATAAGGTGACCATTAACATTCTCCTCTGACTCATTATCTTCTTCCTCCGAATCTTCATCCTCTAACTTCTCCTCTCCTGCCTGCTCCAATTCTGTCTGCTCCTCTTCTACTTGCTCCTCTTCTGACTCATCTTGTTCTAACTCTTCCTCCTCTGACTCCTCCATTAATGGTGATGTCATATCTTCCTGGCAAAAGAATTGTTTGGAGGGTTTAAAGAGACTGACTTGGGTGTCAAAATGTATGACATGGTTACATGGAACACTTGATATATTGGACGGAATACTAGGCATACTAGAACAAGTGCCATTGTAAGCAGGAGTGCTATCTATCTCAAAATTCATGTCCAGTACATACGAATTATCTCTGGTTTACCTCGTTGAACATTAGTAAAATACCAACTTCGCTATAAGAACAGCTTTCTAGAAACCAACTAAGCAGATGTCACGGCGTCACCGGTGTCATTAAACGCTAAATAAGGGCGGGGAAAACCAATCTATGCGCGAGCGTGTCTAATTATCCGTACTACGCGCATTGTAAGATTAGAACACTTCCAGTAATTTTTTACTTTTACTTTTAGTAATAGTTATGCCATGGCCAACGAGGGGTTATGGAATATAACCGTCCCGATCCCGAGGGCGAAGCCCAGGGATAAGGGCTGTGATATTCCATAACCCTGATGTTGCCATGGCATAACTGTTTTATACCATAGTTGCTGCTACTACTACTCTCTCATATCCACCTATATGGGACCAGCCCTACCACATATAACTCTCCTGCCGCTCTC
>WLWI01004585.1_pt1 | contig 11662 bp, 14 predicted proteins | sample 6701501 | NCBI WGS metagenome assembly WLWI01 (sample SAMN12718690, study PRJNA515312) | sponge metagenome | isolation source: marine sponge | host: Mycale hentscheli | place: New Zealand: South Island, Marlborough, Capsize Point | collected 2014-11-01
ATGGCAAATAATCTGTCATGGCAAATAATCTGTCATTCAAGCTCTACATGCAATTCATTAGCTATCTATTCGATACTACACATCAGAGTATTTAGTACACTTACTTGTTATCACAAAGCATAAGTGAATTCCTGCCGTTGTAGTCCTCTCTTCCGTTATCATCACTCACCAGTAGCACAAAATGCAGCTTAGCCAACATCGAGCAACCAACCTAGTCTCGCGTAGCCAGACCCTTTACCAATCGCTACGCGGGAAAAGGGTCTGGTAAACTGACATAGAGCAGTTTGTTCTTGCTTAGTCAGCAAGTGATTAACTGTGGTTCAATTAGTGTGGGTGTAAATCGTTAAATATTTTCAGGCGCGTGAATTGTTCAGATCAGTAGGCGGAGTTCGTTCTGTATTGTGCCATGAAGAAATGTTACTTGTGCAAAGCTATGCTGGGAAATGCTGCCGGTTAAAAATTAATGGCACTTTGAAGGTACCATGGCATATACAATGGCCTGTGCACAAAGCAACAACTAAGCGAGACTTCCAACTTAAAAAAAGCTAGGCCAAGTCACTGCTTAAACTAATGGCATCACCTAAAGGAAGAGTTTTGACATGGCTGGGGAGTTGTGCACAGAAATTGTTTTATTTTATTTTATTTTATTTTATTTTATTTTATTTTTTTTTTTATTATCTTATCATTTATTTTATTTTATTTATTTATTATTTTATATTTCACCCCGCTATGCGGGAGAGGTATTGGGTGGCGACACCCGGCACATTGTGTTTTATACCTGTTCTTGTCTTTCAATGAAATTTTCCAAACTACACGCGCAAAAGTTTGAGCAGCAGTCTTACTTCACAGGATATTACGTCACCTATTGTTTGCGGTCTCCCCAATTAGCGAGGGGAACTGAACAAACTGCTCAATGTCAGTTTACCAGACCCATTTCCCGCGCAGCGATTGGATCATACTATGCAAGCTCTGGAATATATTACTGGTAGCTGACTGCATTTACTAATGGTGCAGCCACAAGTCAGTAACCAATGGAATTGTAATCTATAGATTGATTCCTTTTTTATTTCTTGTCATAGATTTGGCATAGACTGAACACGACCTGATGGATGGAAAAGGGTCTGGCTACGCGAGACTACAACCAACCACGAGCAACCAACAACCACCTACTTCAAAAGTGCAGGGTCACCAAGGACAACTTCCACAGAGGTCGAAGGTGAAACCTGGCACCAAGAGCGCGCGCAAAGACATTACGTGAGGTCAAAGGTGAGGGTCAGCCGTTCTGCACATAACGTCTTTCATTTGTATTAGGCCACGCATGCACTCACACAAAAAGATAAAAACATCGGGTTCACATATACCGGGGCACAAATCCAACAAACACACGCACGACAATTCCTCTGAAAAGTGACCTCTAATAAATAACCTCTAGCTAGTTAAGTGTTTATAAAAATTATACATATAAGGGCATGCATCATAACATAATAAATGAATGCTGAATCTCTTTTCAGTTCAGTCCTAGGACCAACTAAGGCTGCATGGCATGGTTGAGGTAAATCTATTTCATGCCAATCTCCTAGGAAGAATAATGCATGTATTTAACATGCAGTTGAATGTAGCAAAAAACTAACTTGATATGATATGGTAGGCAACTATCAGGTACTTGATTTCTATAATTCAAAACTGCATTAAATTTGCAAAGCTTGATTGCAGGCTACACTGCCCTGTTAAACATGGAGGATTGGGAGTGAATTAAGCCGTTCAGCTAGCCACCTCTGATTATTTGTCATCTACTGCTGCTGTAGCTAACTTTAATAGCTGCAATCCTACTAGCATCCCACCAGAACTTGCCAACTCCCTTTGCTGATGAAGCACTAGAGAAGTGGTCAGATCCTACTACTATCATGCCACTAGCCATTGCCAACTCCCTTTGCTGATGAAGCATGTGAAAAGTGATTTGAAGGTCACATTTCAATGCCACCTACTGGTACTGGTGCTGCATGGGAAAGGACCTGGGAAAGCTCACATGCTTCTTTGCTGCTAAAGGCTTGCTGAGTGATGCAAAGGATGAAGAGCAAAAAAGGCATTTGGCAGTAATGGACAGGGATTCAGGGTCAATGGCTACCTGCCTTACCAATTAATTCAGTGGGCTCAAAATGGCTGACAGTTTAGTAAGAATTGCAGTTGGCCTCCACATTGTCACCTCAATCTTAGTGGGTCAGAGGTCGAACAGAGTTAGGAACTCATGAATTGAGCTGCAAAAAGGTGAAGGCTGTCATTTACATTACCATGCCCATTCACAGAGTGTTGATTACAGCTGGTATTCCCTCCAGACTAAAGTCTCCAAAGACGCTGCGAGCAGATGCCAAAAGAGTTGATCGCATTACTTTGGCACATAGGATAATGTCACACCACTGGTTTAGGATACCATACACTGACATTTATGCAGTGTCACACAGGAATCAGGCAACAGATAGAGTAGACCAGGTATATTAGCAGAGGAGAAGAAAATGATGAAATATTTGGATCTTGCTACAACTTACAAGTTTCAGCCGGTTGCACTGGAAACATCAGAAGTAACAGGGCTAAATACAAGACCTGTTCTAAAGGAGCTCAGAATAAGGTTTAAGACCGCGTACTGAATATAGGTGAAATTTAACAGCTACTTTTTCCAAATACTCTTTTGTGGCTGTACAATGTAGGAATGCTGTGGCCATTGTGAGCTGTTCTGCCTTAAACCCTTCGTGTTTTTTTTAGTTTTTAATCATTTTTATCATTTTGTATACTGCTTTAATTAATTAGCAGTAATGTAAAATTTTATAGTTCACTCATAATGTTATAAATTAAATTGTAGAGAACCTTGTAGTATTCAATCATAAGATCATATTTAAAATGTATTTCTGTTGAAATAGGATAAACATATCTAATTTGATGACTTAAATAGTCGCTACACTTCAAAGAGTTATCATTACTATAAAAATGCACTTAATAAACTTTCATGTATTTTAAACTACAGTATATGTGTGACAAATGTAATTCTAATTATAGAAGTAGATGCTTGAAAAGATTAAGAGAATAGTTGCATGAGCTGCTAAATCGAATGAGTTAATCAAAGAAATTTCCAATCACAGGATGTCCTCTGTATGAGATCTGCAAAAATATAAGACAAGGTCCATACTAATACACAATATTATAAATACCAATATTGTCACTTAAACTAGAATATTAAATGTCAAAGACTTTGATTCCATACAGTGAAGTGATATTGTAATACAGATAACTTTTCACTTAATAGAATATACTTTTTTGCTTAAAAAAATGACAGGTAATTTTTAAACTGTTTAAAAGTGTGATGCATTGTGTAGTTAACCTATAGCCATAAAAAAAATCATATTAGATGATTCCACCAATCTGTTCATTTCAACCAATTATTCCAACAACCCGACCAAAGAACCCGTGTGGCAGCCGACCACCGTCACAGAGAGGAACAAGCCTTGTATGCTAATAACTTGTGTAAAAGTTAGTGTACTGACTGGAGTATCTATTGCCTACAAAATGTAAATCATATTCTATGCCAAAGACATTGTCAGGATGCTCTTACCCTAGATCTCTCACTCTTACCCTAGATCTCTCACTCTTACCCTAGATCTCACACTCTTACCCTAGATTTCTCACGCTTACCCTAGATCTCTCACTCTTACCCTAGATCTCACACTCTTACCCTAGATCTCTCACTCATACCCTAGATCTCTCACTCTTACCCTAGATCTCACACTCTTACCCTAGATCTCTCACTCTTACCCTAGATCTCACACTCTTACCAGATCTCTCACGCTTACCCTAGATCTCACACTCTTACCCTAGATCTCTCACGCTTACCCTAGATCTCTCACTCTTACCCTAGATCTCACACTCTTACCCTAGATCTCTCACTCTTACCCTAGATCTCACACTCTTACCCTAGATCTCTCACTCTTACCCTAGATCTCTCACTCTTACCCTAGATCTCACACTCTTACCCTAGATCTCTCACTCTTACCCTAGATCTCACACTCTTACCCTAGATCTCTCACTCTTACCCTAGATCTCACACTCTTACCCTAGATCTCTCACGCTTACCCTAGATCTCTCACTCTTACCTAGATCTCACACTCTTACCCTAGATCTCTCACTCTTACCCTAGATCTCACACTCTTACCCCAGATCTCACACTCTTACCCTAGATCTCACATTCTTACCCTAGATCTCTCACGCTTACCCTAGATCTCTCACTCTTACCCTAGATCTCACACTCTTACTCTAGATCTCTCACGCTTTCCCTAGATCTCTCACTCTTACCTAGATCTCACACTCTTACCCTAGATCTCTCACGCTTACCCTAGATCTCTCACTCTTACCCTAGATCTCTCACTCTTACCCTAGATATCACACTCTTACCCTAGATCTCTCACTCTTACCTTAGATCTCTCACTCTTACTCTAGATCTCTCACTCTTACCCTAGATATCACACTCTTACTCTAGATCTCTCTCTTACCCTAGATCTCTCACTCTTACCCTAGATCTCAAACTCTTACCCTAGATCTCACACTCTTACCCTAGATCTCTCACGCTTACCCTAGATCTCTCACTCTTACCTAGATCTCTCACGCTTACCCTAGATCTCTCCTCTTACCCCAGATCTGTCAGTCATACCCTAGATCTCACACTCTTACCCTAGATCTCTCACTCTTACCCCAGATCTGTCAGTCATACCCTAGATCTCTTACTCTTACCCTAGATCTCACACTCTTACCCTAGATCTCTCCTTTTACCCCAGATCTGTCAGTCATACCCCAGATCTCTCTCTTTAAATTGCCACTCTTTTCTTACCCATATCAAAATCATCTTTGTTCATTTCTTGTACTTCAGGACTCTTCCATTAAAAATAAAAAATTATTGCACTGGTCTCCATGCTTTTTGGCATATTTTATTCCAAAATGTGCTGCAAAACCAGGATCAAAACAATCATCAGTGAAGTGGTTGCTGCACAAAACTGAACTACTGGGCTTCAACTGGGCTCTAGTCCTCTGGACTTGCCTAACCCACTCTGCTATCATTACGAGATCCTTAGGATATGTAAAGAGTCTAACGCCACCACTGTAAGTGCTTGAGCACCCTGCAGCTATATACATAGCTGGGTTGGCATATTTAAGCCCGGTGACTTGGAAGTAGTACGGCTTACAATTTACCAGAGGAGCTGTCCTTATACAAACCACACCCAATCAGGAAGTATAAGATTTCAATGTGAACCTCTACTTCTTAACTTCCACCAGCACAAATCAAAACTACCCCGGAGCATTTCTATTTTATAGACAATTATTGAAATATATGTATTACGTGAGAACAGATAAGATAGTAATGTTATGTAAACTTAATGAATGCAAGAAATACTATATTTCACAGCTATTTTTGAGTTATTACATTTTGTGTAACATGTTTAATGTACATGTATATTTAATGTAAGCTGGGAAATCTCCAGCTTAAGTGTTGCTATATCAGACTTTAGTTCATTACTGAGTCTTGATTAAAAAATATTAGTTACTGCTATAAATGATACATGTCTAATATAATAATATGAATATAGCATAATATGCACTATAACAAAGTAATGTCTATCAGAAACCATGTCTAAATGAAAAGTTACCACTTCAACTACAAAAGTTATATAAAAACTATAGTTCCAATATATCAAAAATGTTCTATCACTATTAGCTAGTTCTTCAAACGAAAGCCCAGTCACAAGACATTCTTCCCGAATCATCTGTATATATTTAAAAAAAAAGGCAATTGGAAATTTGACTCTACACTAGCCACTATAAATAAAAAAGTAAAATATTAACCAGGTCATTTATCAATGACAATAATGTGATTATGAATGGAAACCACATTATTTTTAGGGGTATGAATTATTTCCTACTTTCTCTCCATGCATTCTACCCCATGACACCTCCTCATTGCACATGTGAACTATATATATTGGACAAGTTTAACAAAATCACTAAAGCATAACCAATTTAAAGTGAGTCACTACCAAAGTGGCTATTAACATTAATTTATTATCTGATTCTAATTCATTAATACCTTAAATAAAAATATTATCCTTTTTTCCAATTATAGCAACAGTTAATAGAATTAGGCCAGGAATGTGTAAGTGTTTATGTGCACTGCTTATTCCTGCATAATTATTGTTTACCACTAACTGTATTTCCATCAATTATCACATTGATTTTGTCACCATCAAAGTGCATAATAACTTTTATCTTGTCTTTCTATATAATAAGCTTATACTTTGTAGCAATTCCATAGCATTATTTGAGCTTTCAGCCAATTCTTTTAGCTAAGCATGCACAATTATAAATAGGTTGATTTTTTTAAATGTTGGAAATGAATTTCTTTTGTTGAGCAAATTGTCCAGGTATAACTCCAAACACATAGAGTAGAAAGAAAAGGGCAATGACTCGAATGGACTAAAATCTTATGTCCGGGTGAACTTCGATTACAGAGCGTACAGATGAGGATGATATAAAGGACAAGCTCTGAGCAGTAAAACTAGGCAGGGCTTTACTGGGAACTAGACTGCAGTAATTTTTAGTGCACATACACTCAATCAATCAATATAGTTTATTGTATTAATGTTGAATGGGAAAGCTGGTAAATGGTGAGTATGGGTACATTAATAGAATACACACAAACAGATAATAGTCGGAATGGGGAAGAGGACGTGTTAGTGAACAAAGGTGACAAATTATGAAACTTAGGAAAATTAGGAGTGTTGACAAGTAATCGTGTGCTGCATTGTTGACAGAATAGTTTGTGATCTTACTATCAAGTGCAACTGGTCATAGCATAATAGAAGTATATGTCAGAGGGCTCCTTGCAGTCTCACCTGTTATAGCTAAAGTAATATTGGTTTGTAAAAATTATTTTGTGTAACTTTATTATTATGAAATATATTTTCAATTTATACTTTATCAGAAAGAAGTCTTATTGTTGTGACAAAATTTACTCAACATTTTCTTTAGTTCAACCGAGTTCTGAGTCATCAAGAGCAAACACATTAGAAAATTCACCAACAAGTCTTCTCAGTCGTCTCGCTTCATCAAGAGAGAGGAAATTCAATGGGAAGTTGAGTTCACGATATAGTTGCTCTAGACGCTCTGACGAGCATTCCATAGCTCCAACAGTGGCACCATCACTGCTGACATCAGTGGTGCACTGATTTAAAGGCAGCACCGTGACAGACTTCACATTACCAAGCCGTGTTCCAGCCTCCAAGTGAACTGTCACACCTTGAAAATTCTGAACAGGGATATTAACAACTATCATCCTGCATTGCAACAACAGATTCCAGAGCAACAATACCTAATTGCTCTAACAGTTCAGGATCATGTTCAAACAATAAATCAGTGAAGTCAGACAAGGGTGAAGATAGCTTTGCTTGCAACACATGACCCTTCTGTGCTGGAAGTTTCACTCCTTTTTCCAAGGACACTTCATTCACTCCACCTTCAGTCAAAGAACTAATAGACTCTTGAGTCACAACGGGTTTTCCATCACTATGTGAAACGTTGATTCCAAGATGAGGTATAGCGTTGATTCCCAGTAAACATGCTTATTCACTATCAGGTTGCACAAACACAGGCACTTGAACAGATCTATCCCCAAGACTCAACACAAGGGTGATCTGGGCAGTAATAACTAGCTTCTTTCCTCCCTTCTGTCCATCTTTCCCATACAGACGGACTGTCGGCAATTCCAGGGCGGAAGATTCTTTCCCTGCTGCTTCAGATGGTGGTTAACAGCATGAAGAGTAGATCTTGAGATTACAGTGGACTGAGCACCGGTATCCACCATTGCCTTGACAGGTAATCCTTCAATGTCGATATTCATATGGAGTAATGCACCAACAGCCAAGGCTTTCTCTTCTGACACCTTGATAGCAGAAGTCTGACTATCTGTTCCAGCATCCACAAGTCCTTGCTGTTCTCGATTCAGACGTCTCTCAGCCAACATATCTTCCAGTTTACTCTCAGTGAGATCCTTAACTTGCACAGATGCTTTCACTCTAACAGAACCGGTGGTAGCCCCGTGCGTAATATGTCCAGGAGCCTCAGTTTTCCTTGGACAATCCTTTTGCAAATGACCAAGCTGTTTACATCGATAACATCGAAGTGTATAATTTTCAGCTTCCTTCTCATTTTGCTTCTTAACAGGCAACAAACTTGTTGAATTCTTCTTATCCGCAGGCTTGTTCTGCCTCCGAGAATGTTCACTTGAACCTTTCTTGTTCTCATGGTGACTTTGAGCAGACAAAGCAAACTGATTCTCATGTTTCTCAAGCATTCTCACTCGAGCCAATAACTCATGAAATCCTTCATCAGGCTTAGGGCAACTCAACTTACGTTGCCACTTCACAGGAAGAGCTTGATAAAACCGACCTTTGAGTAAACGATCAAAGTCCTTGCCAGTAATTGAGGGAAAAGCCTTACGACCAGGTTGCTGGATGCTAATCCCAAGCTATTCTATGGGCTCTCCATCACCTTGAGTACGATGATGAAACTCCAGTCCCCTCAGCTCCTCAATGTCTGCTGGCCTGAACTGTTTCTTCAGAGCCGACACGACATCCTCAAAATGACCCACAGTCGTGATCTGGTAACATTTGCAAGACATCTACGGCAGTCTTGTCCAGATGAACTTTTAACTGATATAGTTGCTCCTCCGCAGTCCAGCGAGCAAACTCTGCTCGCTCACGGAACCGTTCTAGCCAGCGGTCAAAACCATTGCCAGTATCACCAGTTCCTTCACCTGTAAAATATGGCAGACCAGGTAGATTCTGCACAGCAACAGCACGAGTTTGTGCCATCACATCTGTCTGAACTTTCAGTAACTTAGTGACAGTCTCCATGACACCATCAGCTGCTGATCCTGGCACAGGAATCCCAGCCTCTATAGTTCCAACTGATGTTCCATCAGACATACGTGTTGTAGTAACATGAACAGAAGTGGTAGGTACACTTACACCAGGCACACACACACTAGGTACACATGCATCAGAAGACGTGCCTGCATCAGCAGTACTCGCTCTAACACCACTAGACACAGAACGACTCGCCAAACCAGGAACAAACTCCTCTGCAACAGCAGATATCCTGGAAGTGGTTAATGCAGTAGATACTGTAGGTACATCAGTACACAATGGGGGAGTAGAATAAGCAACAGGAGAGGGAATGACAAGTCCACTCAACGTAGTGTTCCTCAGATCCAGTCCTACTGACTCCAGTTACAACAGTTTCAACAGCTGAAGTAACAGAGGGTCTCACCAGAGCAGCAGTACTTGAAGTAATAGCAGCAATGTACACAGCTTCCTCAACTCCATCTCCCGTAATGGCAACTTCAACCCTTGATGAACCTTCATCTGAATCACTGTTAAGTAAAAGATCGTCGAAAATATCGGCACGATGATCCAGTAAAGAATCGTCACGATCACGGGTAACTACAGCAGAACTCGACTCCAACGTTGCTATTTTTTCCAGCAAGCATTGCCTCTCAACTAGATGGCTGTCCTTGAGGTCCTGGATACACAAATCTATCCACTTCTGCTCCGCAATCTTTACTTCAGCTTCCTTAGCTAAAATATCCTGGTGGTCGGACCTAAGCTTTTCCAGAGAACGTAGCAAGGTGAACCTCCAGCTCTTGCTTCAGCGTTTCCACTCGAGCCGCCTCCTCGACTGCTACCTTCTGAGCATTTTCAGCCTCCAAACTAGCTTGTTGAACCGCCAGTTTGAGTTCATCAACCTCCTCACTTAGCGCGGCTAAGCTCCGCTGCGCTCCAGCAAGTTGACTCTTTAGTTCATTCGTCCCAGTCTCTTCTCCAGAGATTCTAGCCTTCTTAGATGATCTTGTCCTCGCCTCCAAGCAAGTATCAGTGTCCAAAGCCCGCAACTCTCGACGTGACATCCACTACTCGTTTAGTCCTGGCAGGGTCGCCAATTGTAACGCCCGTGGGAGTCTCCCGTGGTGTTGGTGGCTATAGGACTAGCCTACACAATGGAGTGCCAAGTATTAAGCGATAAAACCAAGGTTAGCTAGGAGGACTTATTAGACAGTTCGTTCAATTCATCATTCAAAATCATTCCCCACTCACGTGATCCCTCACGGAGCATGACTCAGCAGGTAACATGCGTGGGTGATACAAAAATCAAATAAATGGATGATATTGAGTGTGCATGAAAAATATGCCAAAATATAACTTCTCATTCTACTATATTTTACATATACTTCTTATTGTTTAGTAAAAGCACATCATTCATGAAAAATTATATTTTCTACTTAATTATGCTGTGATTTAATGGAATGCAGAATTATTTAATATTGAATTAAACAAATACTTATTATGTGTTCACCACGAGTGATCTATCCTAGCTACAATTTTTTGTTAATATGAGTAACTAAAATCAATCTCTCGTGCAGAAATCACTACAAATATGGCAACAGATTCTACTACGGAAATAGTCACAACCACTGAAGAGTCTACAACCAATATTCCAACTACTGAAGAGTCTACAACCAATATTCCAACCACTGAAGAGTCTACAACCAATATTCCAACTACTGAAGAGTCTACGACCAATATTCCAACTACTGAAGAGTCTACAACCAATATTCCAACTACTGAAGAGTCTACGACCAATATTCCAACCACTGAAGAGTCTACAGCCAATATTCCAACTACTGAAGAGTCTACAACCAATATTCCAACCACTGAAGAGTCTACAGCCAATATTCCAACTACTGAAGAGTCTACAACCAATATTCCAACCACTGAGTCTACAACCAATATTCCAACCACTGAGTCTACAACCAATATTCCAACCACTGAAGAGTCTACAACCAATATTCCAACTACTGAAGAGTCTACAACCAATATTCCAACCACTGAAGAGTCTACAAACAATATTCCAACCACTGAAGAGTCTGAAACTGATACTCCGATGACTGAAACAACTGATGTAAGGACTGAAAAATCCACAACTTTTGTTGCTACAACTTCAGAAAGCACACCAACAACATTTTTGACAACAGTGACAGATTTAGTGTCACCTCCTCCAACAGGAGAGTGACTTCCAAACGTGGTAGAATATCAAAGTAGATTTCTGTGGAGACAAGCATTTACTCATTTTACTCACTTATGTTGATAAAACTAATAGAAATACAAATGAGATGTAGTGAAAATAAATATAAAAAGAAGAGATAAAACAGAGAGAGACTTCTGAAAATACCATTGAGGTTCCATTTTGTAATGGTAATGTATAATGCCAACCGAACTGTATTTGTGACCGTCTACAGGAAAATCGGGCACAACGCGGCCCGACAAAAAATTTTTTTTTTGCACTTACACACTCCTCGGCATCCAGATATTAAGCTCTCCAAGTTTTATCGCCGTAGCTTTAGCCATTCCCGCTATATATCGCCTAACCGTTCCCTTCGTTAGGCTTATTGGCGAGCGAGCGTAGCGAGCGAGACACTTACAGGGGTAACACAATCGAAAATCGGGGATGTTTGTTTATTTATTTATTTATTTATTGGCGAGCGAGCGTAGCGAGCGAGACACTTACAGGGGTA
>WLWI01004587.1_pt1 | contig 11660 bp, 10 predicted proteins | sample 6701501 | NCBI WGS metagenome assembly WLWI01 (sample SAMN12718690, study PRJNA515312) | sponge metagenome | isolation source: marine sponge | host: Mycale hentscheli | place: New Zealand: South Island, Marlborough, Capsize Point | collected 2014-11-01
AATTATTTGTAATTGCTGGGCTTTGGTTTAATCATCATCATCATCATCATCGGGTTTTACTACCCCCCCCCGCCCCCCCCCCCCCCCCCCCCCCCCCTCTCTTGTTTTTCGTTTTTTTGTTTTTTTGTTTTTTTTGTTTGGTTTTTTTGTTTTTTTTTGTTGTGTTTTTTTTTTTTTTTGGTTGTTGGTGTGTTTCCCCCCCCCCCCCCCCCCCTACCGCCTTGTACTCACTCATATTTATTCTTAACAGGTGGCAGAATTAGAAGAGATGATGGCCAGTTTAGAAACTGAAAGAGACTTTTACTTTGGCAAACTGAGAGATATAGAGCAAGTATGTCAAGAGGACACTAGTAATCCAATGGCAGCACCGATTCTGGATATCATGTATGCAACAGAGGCAAGTCAAATGTTTCACTCAGCAGAGTCCCTGTCCTCTAGCTGATTTCAGTGTTTCACTTTCAATTCATACCACATTTATACTTGTGTCTTATATAGGAGGGATTTTCCAATCCGGAAGGTGTTGAAGGCGACGAGCAACCTGCTATTGAAGATGAACTCCCCCCTGAGGAGTACGGGTATGAGGATGAGCAGGAAGAATATTAGTAAAAATTTTCATCACATAGCAACATTTGGGAAATTATTTTGTGTTTGTCACCTTTCAAATGCACACAAAAAAAAAGCAAAAAATATATATATATAACATTTACACTGAATTTATTATTTTTGTTTTTTCCTTTATTTGATGACATTTTCAGTCATCTTCATTAACCATGGCTGGTGAGTTCCATCATGTTTTATGTATGTAGATAAATTTTTCGAGTTTATTTTAACATCTTGACGATAGTAAGATTGAGATATTTTGTTAGTGGATAAACCAATTGTAAAATGCAGTTTTCTAGCATTTGAACATCTAAAATTTGTACCATTATTGAATCTGAAACTGTAAAATATGGTCGGCTTTAAAAAAATACAAACAAACTGGCTATTAAATACGGACAGCTTTGCTGCTGGTTGTTTGTCTTCCTCCAAGTCATCTTGTGGTACCATAATGTTGATGTAGCTTCTTTGCAATAAGCTCAGTGGGGCTGTGAGAAATAGTGTTCTAATGGTTGACTGAACATGGTTGACTGAAACTAATTTAAATTGAAAAGAAAGCTAAATCGAATACATAATACCTTCCAACAATGAAGTATTTTAGTGGACAGGCTAAATTGAATAGCCTAAATGACACTGTAGAAAAGAGGGGGAACAAGATGCTTGCCCTGTCAGCTAACTACTGATAGTACATCATCAACTTCTGTATTAGACCAGGTAACTAGAAATGTTGAGTGATATATTTTACCTTGGAAAAACCCCTTTATGTTGGGATTTGTACAGTTGCATTATATGGTGGCTATGGCCGCAATTGTCCATATCCTGATGTGGAAGGATATTGAACAAGTCCTTGCAAAATTATTAAGCAGCTGGAGACTGTAAATCCCAAGTTCCAGCCCAGTACACTGCCACCAGAATTGGTCTATGGGTAGTCTGGCGCTCTTCTATCAGCAACCTATAGCTATCCTATCACTTCCTAACTAGCCTGAAAGTATTCAAGGAAGTTATAATGAAAGTTAATTAGATATTAAGCTAATAAGGTATGGTGCGATAAAAGAAAGACACAGACCAACTGGGTGGAGTGACTACAGCCGTCCACCCACATAGTGGAACATAAAAAGAAAGGGGTGTGTGCTTGTGCTCAAAGTGATACCACGAGAGTGTCTAAAGTTAGTTCTGAATATTTAGTTCTAAAACTGTGAACCAGTGTGGTAGCTGATACTGTAGCAGCTGACCACAATTACACTCCAGTCAAGCACACCCAGCTCCTCTCCCTGCAACAGTTCTATTGGTGGCCCCACACCTGAGAATAATGGATGCTGCAACATTATAACAAGCTAAATTACTTAAAAGATGGTTCCTCTAAAAAAAAAAAAAAAGAATAAATAAAAAAGAATGGCTCTTGGTGCTGGGCAACACAAACTCTTAACTATTTGTTTTGTTGTAAACCATTTACTATTTACGAATAGATCTATATAGCGCTATTAAAAAAAACACCCAACAACTAATATCGACACATGCTAAGTACTTGCTGTGAAAATAGAAATCTGCATGAGGACGAGGAAGTAGCTATTACTCTCAATATGGACAAGCAACATAAATAAATTGGCTTCTTTTTTTCCTTTTAGTCTTTCTCACATGACACAGAATTAGCCTTATATTGAGTACTATATTTTTCGTTGAAATGCAGCATATCTGAGATTAGGCCCTGCTAGATTAAACTAGCATTCTTTCTGTAATAATAGACATGAAATTTGCATAGTGAAATAATTCTAGAATAGTATAAGCATTTTTAAAAGACAATTATAGGTCAATAATTGTGATCCAGTATGATAGTTGAGTTGCTCAAGAACAGAAACCATTTAGCATGATTCTCCAGATGACTTAGCTACTCTGAGTCTGAGCTGATTTTGCTCCCAGTATTTCAAACTTTCCCATTTTGGAAGTACAATAACAGAGTGGCCAACACTAACCCAGCTTCTTTAATCCAATAATGAAGATCAGCCTTATAGCCACATTTCTTAATGCTTATCTTAATATAGCCACATTTCTTAATGTTTATGTCTTTTTGTTGTAAAAGAAAAACTATTTTAATATGGACTGATTATTATTTTATTATTCTTTTAAGTACTCTTTTAGTAGTGTTGTTTTAGTTAACTAAAACTAAAACCAAAACCCCTTAGTTTTGGGGTATTTTACTTTTGGTAAGAATAACTAAAACTAAGCTGTAGAGAATATGAAAAAACTAAAACTTATTATTTTAGAAGACAGTAAATTCAATAATAACTAAAACTACCAGTAGAGTGGAGGACAAAACTAAAACTAAGCAATTTTATTGTAAACAATTCACCTTGAATTATGTCATTATTAAATGAAAATATAAATTCCCATCAAGTAATTATTCTCTAAACTACATAACAAATACCATACTTTATTAATAATACCCAAGTTTTCACAGAAATATACGAGTCTCATTATTGCAGAATTTGAGAGGCAACATAAATTAACTTAAACTAAGACAATTGATAGTATAACTAACTAAATCTTCTACATGGTATTGAAGAAAAAACTAAAAACTAACTAAATCTTCAGGGAGAATTTGGGGAAAAAACTAAAACTAAGCATTCAAGATATTTTTTTAGTATAACTAAATTGCTAAACCAAAACAACACTGCTTTTAAGTGCTTTTATTATTCTAGAATTATTCCACTATAACATTTCGTGTCTATTATTCCATAAACAATGATAGCGTAATGTGGCAGGGCCTAAAGGTCACAGGTTTCAAGCAAATTTTTGTTTAAACTGTCTATCTTGCTAATTAATGCAGTCACAATGCTTGAGAAATACATATAGGTCAGTAATTGATAATAATACTTGATACTACCTGGTTAGTATAGCAGGCAAACTAGATGTGATTATTTCCTAGTTACACTTAACTTTAAGCAGCAAAGCCAGCAAACTGACAGCAATTATATTTTATTTACTTTAATTCATTTCAGTGTAATTAGACTTATTGACAACTGTTTTAGATTCCAAAGCTGACATTGTAAGAGTTAATATTTAGAATTGTTTCAGTGTTTTGTCCGACAATGGAGATCACACGCCATAGTTTATCCAGCATTACTTTTAAGTTTCTTGTCTTCTTTCTTAATACACATATTATTGCATTCCATAGTTTCTTGTCTACATTGTTCTTATTGTCCTCATTTTCTGATCTAACAGCTTCAATATTGGGTGGTTCCTTTATCTCATTTTTTTCCTCTGTCTTTGGTTCTTTTAAATTCATTTCCTTGATATGAGCAAGTTTTTCTCCTTTGCTTTAATTAACAGTTTCTGTTGATTTTTTAATTTTAGATGCTTTCATTGCCTTCATTCTTTGTATTAATGTTCAGTTTTCTTCAGTTCAGTTTTTAACCTTTCCTAGACCTATTGTCCTACTTTCCTCTGCATATAAGCAATGCATTGTTTGCTTGCATATTCTTAGTAGCATCTCCAGTCCTTGTAGTGCTGGTAACTAGCACTTTCCATGCTTTCCTTGTGACTCCTATCTTACTGGTTCTTGTCCATACGGCATCTCCCACCACACTTCTGTTGTCAATCTTTTCTCTCCTTTGTTCAAGTTCCTTTGTGTTCCTCTCTTCCCTTGTGTCCTCTTTTCCCCCCTAACGTTTTTCTTGGTATTGAAATCCTCTTTCCTTACAGATTTCATTTCCCGTATGTCTTTTTCTTCCCTCTCATCTTTCTCATTCATTACACCCTTCTCTTCCCTATTCTCCTCCTCTTCCCTCTCATCCTTCTCTTCCCTCTTATCCTTCTCTTCCTTCTCATCTTTCTCTTCCCTCTCATCCTTCTCTTCCTTCTCATCTTTCTCTTCCCTCTCATCCTCTTCACTCTCATCCTTCTCATTTTTCTCTTCCCTCTCATCCTTCTCTTCCCTCTCATCCTTCTCATTATTCTCTTCCCTCTCATCCTTCTCTTCCCTCTCATCCTTCTCATCTTTCTCTTTCCTCTCATCTTTCTCTTTTCTATCATCCTTGTCTTTTCTATCATCTCTGTCTTCCTTCCCATCCTTCTCTTCCCTCTCATCCTTCTTTTCCCTCTCATCTTTGTCTTCCCTCACATCCCTTGCTTCCGTCACACTATTTTCTGCCATTACAATGTCCACCAACTCTACTCCATCCTTCACTTCTCTTAAGTTTTTCTCTTCCCTTGTGCCTTCCATTTCCCTCGCTTCTTGTCAAGTGTGTACACAGTGCACTGATCTACAATGTCTCCAAGACATGATGGAGTACTTTCACCCATATCGAGATTACAGTCTGACCTTGTGACTTCCATCTCATCCTGAACACGCAGCTTCTCCTCATGCTTCATTGCATAACATTCCTGGAATGCTTCCTCGGGAAAACTATCCTGAGATGGCAAGAATAAATACTCCAAGGCAGAATGCACCATTGAGGGAGACACCTAAAATTAATACAACATATTGAATATTCTTTATTTGCTTGTTTTATCTCACCATTTTATCTTCTTGAATCAGGGTTATCTTAGCTCCTCCAGGCTACACTCACAAAATACCATGTTTATATAATGGTTAAATTGTAAGCATAAATAATATAACACCTTGACATATTCCATGTCCTCTAAGTTGCAACCACCTGAAAACTGAGAATAAACACAATGCACTCAATAGTATGCTAAACTGAAGGATAAATGTGATGTATGCTACACATGATAAAACAAACCTCTCCCTTGGAGGATGCTGAAGTTCTTTTCTCAGCAGAGAAGAAGTTGAGATCGGACAATACTTCAGCCAAAAGGTCTTCATCTTCACTGTCCCAGTCATCTTTGTATGTGTCACAAATATTTTCGTACCTGTAGATATAATACAATAGCTACATCTTTTCCTCCATTAATATTAATAGTAGCTATGAAGGTGACTTACCCTCCTTAGTATTCCTGGATTCTTGTTAATTTCAAGAATCTTCTGGATTCCTCCCAGGTATCAAGCTTGGGATAATAGGAATACTTTGGCTCCACCGCCGCCATGAAATCTGTTTCAAGATAGCTAGATAAATAATTCAATTTGCTCTCCAATATACCATTCAATATATTAGCTAATTTTTCAATGTAAACTTAGAATGTCTCCAAAAAATTTCAATAAATGGATAAATGCTTTGCTGCAGCTAAACCTCCAGACATTTAGGGATGTAGATTAGAAAGTTAAAGACTTTTAATACACTCAGCAAGTGGGTTTCCCTTCAAATTCATAGGTTGGTTGGTAATGATTTACAATTTCTTGTCAGTTTTGATGTAGCCGAGTTGCTCGAGAAGAGAAACCATCTAGCGTGATCCTCCAGACAACTTGCTGACTCTGATCCATCCTTAGTTGATAGTACTACCAGTATTTCAAACTTTCCCATTTTGGAGTACAATAACAGAGTGGCCAACATAAACCTGGCTGCTTTAATCATATAATAAAGATCTACCTTATGACCACATTTATGTTCTGTTGTATAAGAAAGGAAAAAAATCAATATTTTATAGTTAAGGATTATATGGAGTGATTGTGCAAGTTCTCTTGACTGGATGTGGTAGTGCTCAGCCTGATCACCTCTGGATATCTCGAATTATAGTCCACCACGATAAGGTAATGTTCACTGTTAATCTCAAAAAGATCTGAACCCACTACTTGCCAGGGACACTTAGGCAATGGTGTTGTCATAAGTGGTTCTCTTCTTACTGGAGCCACCTTTGCACATTCTGAACACTGATGTTTGACAAAATTTTCCACTGCTCTTGAAACTCCTGGCCACCATACTGAAGCTCTGGTAGTCAAACCATAGGGAAACAAATGAAGTAGCTGAAATTGAAAAATATGTTGAAATAACCACATCAACATTACCAGCATTGGGCAGTCGACTTGATAAATATTGTCAAGCACAGAGAAATGATGAAATATGCAGGCAAGTGATAGAGTTTTGCGGAAATGGATGGCCACAAAGACAACGAGTCAAAGGTGTGTTAAGTCTATATTGGAAAGAGAGAGGTTCACTAACCATGAATAACGGTCTGTTGATGTACAATGATCGAATAGTTATCCCTCAATCTCTCCAAAAGGAGACAATGATGAAAATTCACGAGGGACATCAAGGGATAGAGAGATGCCGAATGCGAGTCTGAGTGGAGCATGAGATAATGCATCTGCTGTGTGCAGTTCTTTCCCCGCTACATGATGAGGGGTTTGTGGTCTGATTCAATCTGAAATTTTGTTCCCAAAATGTAGTCATGAAATTTTTCGCACGCCCACGTAGTTGCCAGAGCTTCTTTTTCAATTTGTGCATAATTTCTCTCTGTTGATGACATAGCATTTTTCGGACTCAACAGTTCCCGCAATGGTAGACTAAAGTCAGCAAGACTACTTGAAAATTTACCCATTTGGTTGGCCATACCCAAAAACCTTCGCAATTCTGTTATATTAGTTGGGGGTTTCATCTCAGCTATTGCAGTCGTTTTTGCTGGATCTGGACGGATATATACCTTAGCTATCAATGACTTGACCAAGAAAATTGACACTTGTAGCTTTAAACCGACATTTATCCCAGTTAAGTGTAACATTTTGACTGTAGTAAACGATCCAGCACAGCTCTAAGTCTTGAATCGTGCTCTTCCTCAGTGCTGGATACATAGTCCAGTCGATCCATGTAAGGAAGGCCCTGCATTATGTCTTGTACTCCATCAGCTTCCAATGGTTAGTATATCATCTGTTTTGCTTACCACCCCAGGAAGACCGGTTAATACTTTCGCACTTCTTTTCTGAAAAACTTCGGGGGGGCTAGAAATTCCAAATGGGAGTTTTTTGAAACAATATCTACCAATATTGGTGTGATAAAAGTAGTCAGTGGTTGCCATTGTTCGGCTAGCGGTATCTGCCAGAACCCGCTTGGCATCAAGTTTCGAGAAAAACGCTCCCTTTGTTATCTGTGCCAAAATGTCATCAACAGTAGGTATCGGGTGTGCTTCTCTGAGGACTCCTCTATTAAGTGGTTTTAAGTCAACACATATACGTACTGTACCATTGGATTTAGGTACCACTACCATGCCGGAGCACCATTCTGTAGGTTCCTCTATTTTTGTGATTACACCCAAACTCTCCATACGTTCTAGTTCCTCTATGACTTTCTGTCTCAATGGGAATGGAACAGCTCTAGGTGTATACAAAGCATACGGCCAAACATCTTCACTAAGTTGGATTGTATATGGATCCCCAAAATTCCCCAAGCCTTCAAACAGCTTGCTATATTTTTTTCTGATTTCTGATCGATCGGCTACTTGGCTTTCGATTTCCTCTGTTCTACACAGTAGTTGTAAACCCTTAATTGCAGGTAGGCCCAGAAGATTATTTTTTAATCCCCTAACTACAAATACTGTCTGTTTTGTAGATTTCTGGTCATGTGTGAGAGTTGTTGTGAACTGACCAATTACTTGCAAACTTTGGTGGGTTGGGCCATGGAGTATCTGCTTTTGCAATTGACTATCATTCAATTTCTTGTATGTTTCTACATTTTCAGCTGTGACTTCTGCCCCAGTGTCTATTTTGACCTGGACTGTCTGTTTTCTCACTTGTATGTTACAATGCCAAGACTTATGCTGATCAGAAGAGACTGTGTTTAAGTATGGAGATCAACCTCATCTGTTAATTGGTCTATTTCATTCATGGATACATTCTTAGATCTGCAACATGCCCCAAAATGTCCCAACTTATTGCATCTGTAACATTATACTCATTGTGCAGGACATCACCTTGGAAATGTCTCTCCCGACCACATCTGCCACATGAGGTGGTGACCTTGTAGTTACTGGGCCACGAATGGCACGTACCTGCTTTTGCTGACCTCTGAAACCAATTGTTGTCCATATATATACATGTCTACTTTGGCGCTGCTGACGTTGCTGATGCTGTTGACCTGTTCCACCCATATTGGGTTTGTTTTGGACCCTTCTTTAAGCTCTGTTTGTTGTTCAGCTATTGCTTCCCTTTGCTGTATAGCTATTTTAGCTTTCTCCAATGTAAGAGTGGAATCCCCTTGTAGTTTCTGCGAAAGATCTCTGATTCCCACTACTAGTCTGGTCTCGTAATAGTTCATCCTTAAGTGCACCATATTCACAATTTTCTACAAGACTGTATAATGCAGCGTTTGTTAAATCGTGCCCTTTCGTAAATGGTGTTTTTTCGTACCTTGAAATAATCATCCAATTTCTGTAATACAGTGTCATATTTTTTCCGTTCCTCTTCTGTAGGGTTTGTAGATAGAAGGACTTCTGCTTGATCTCCCATGCAATACAGCAGTGTATTCACTTGTCTCAGTTCACTGTCAGTGGCTAAATTTGAGGCTTGTCGGTACTGTTCGAATCTTTTCTTCCATTTGGCCCATTCATCCGGCTTTGTAAAATTAAATTGTTCTGGTGTTGTCAACCTTAACTCTGCCATTCTGGAGATCCCACTTCTGACACCATGTGCAAATTCTCTTGTATCAAAGTTCTCATATAATACAAATCAATAAGCATAACCCAAATACACAAATGTCCATACTTATATATGTTCACAACAGGAAATATGAAAGACCACAGGAAATGAATAAGATACAGGAAGTAATCAATTAATGCTAACTGTCACAGTGATTATATAATTCTCATTTTCCCTTTATTATAATGCAATTTCATGCCTATTATTCCAAGATAAATGCTAACATTCTGGCAGGGCCTACTGCTCACTAGGGCCTGCTGGATTATGCTCTAATTTTTTAGAATTATTCTTTTTTTTATTATTCCAAAAAAAAAAAAGTGTTATTATTCAAAAGAGATTAGTATATTATTCCATAAATTTCTTATTATTCTCTTATTATTCCAATTAGGAATAAGTGAAATAGTGATGACTGCAGTATTTATAGAGTTGGTATGTTATGAAATGAATGAGTAAAAGAATCAGTCTCTCTTACTGTTATACTGAATTACCCAAAAACCTTGAACATCCCTGTAAAAATGTTCAATGAATAGAGAAAACATGCTCAGCTACAGCTGAAAAAAGTTTAAGAAACTGTTTAGCATAATTCTCCAGATGACTTGCAGACTCTGAACCTGAGCTGACAGTGTTCCTAGTATTTTAAACTTTTCCCATTTTAACCCAGCTGCTTTAATCAAGCAATGAAGATCTACCTTATAGCCACATTTCTAAATGTTTATGTCCTTGTTGTAAAAGAAAAAGAGAGAAAAAAAGAAGCACTATTGATTTTCTTTATAATTAAGGATTATATGAACTGATTGTTCTCATTTTCCCTTTATTATTCTCCTAAATACCATTATTATTCTAGAATTATTCCACTATGCTATTTCATGTCTATTATTCCAGAATAAATGCTAGCATAATCCGGCAGGGCCTACTGCTCACGCACAAATTTCACATAACACAGACTGAAGATTACATAAGGACATTAAACTGATGCAAACAATAAACACAAATAACGATATAAAAGTTAATGCAACTCCTTTACATCTCAACTATAGGATGGTCTCACAGTAGCAATTTTCTCACAAGCCACACAGCAGAGTTCAATTAAAATGTTGTGGGTGCAGTGGCTGATGAAAACATTGAGTGATATTCAATTTTCGCATGCCATGTGAAAGAATTATTGTGACTAGATAGCCGAGTTTGATGAGTTCCATGACAACTAGCTTGTCTTGCGGCTATTTGGTCCCTTAACAAGCCATCTCAAAGTTAGACTGATGTACTTGTGGAAATATATAAGTTGAAATGGGTGTTTTGTATAAATCTCTCCAAGGTGAAGAAGATAAGTTTTTCAACAATTAAGAAGAATACCTACGATTCAGACATGTATTATTTACACGAAAAGAAAGCTTGTACTTCAACGAATGAAGCCCTGGGGTATGATTTCTTCAGATGGTCAAACACCACGGGACAGTCCCACAACAACTCACAACAACTAACCATGGCAGAAGCAGCAATGTTGTGGTAAGTGTTACAACCCAATGCATGTTCATGAATTTCATTGTAGGGTTTGGTCAGGATTAGAAGTGCATTTTAATAATTGCTATTTAGACCATCTTTGTCGCACCTGTTAATTTATTTGTAAAAATGTGAGGATATGAAATCTGTATGTCTTTTGTTCTGTCATTCTTGGATCTCAAACTTGATAAATAAAAATTAGCTAGCGAGTGGAAACAATTTTAGCTAAAACTTGAAAATACCTTATGACTATTGTGTTATGACCAAACTATTGTAATTATTGAAAAGCTTTGGTACGGGAACATTATCTTGCAAAAAAAAAAGATTATAAAAACAACCAGTGAGCTCACAATTAGTGCATCTACCTACCACATTCAAATATTAATCCAGTCAAAATTATAACTAATAGCCACAATGAACATTTCTAATATACCACTCAGCTTCTTTATTCTAAGCATCTGAAATAAGAGTGCTTGGTGTTTCTGGCTTATTGAGTCCAGGGTCTAGATAAAATGCAGCCTCTACAAAACATGCGATGATACCAGGAAGTGTCGGGTGATATTTTCATTGAATCACCAAGATTGTCTGCCTGGAGAGACTAAGACCTCAAAGAACTTATCATGTAGTACAGAGAACTCCCAAAGCCTTCAGGTACTCCAGGGAATTGACTCTCCTGGCCAATGTCACCTTTGACCCAGTGGTCCATCTTAACCTCACAGATGTGGCATGTGGATAGCACTCACACTCAAAAATGGATCTAACTCAAGATGGAGTAGACATATAGCTTGTGGGAAGAGATGACAAGGATTTATGCCCTGAGTCACAATACTTGGCAGTCAGTGGTTTGGACAATGGAAAGTGTCTGTACTCTTATCTACCTTCCAAACTACATGACCAAGCAAAGATAGTGGAAGTTGCTTCAGAGCAGTGGGCTGGTGGGCTGGTGGGAGGGAGGGGGAGGGGGGGGGGGGGGGGGGGCGCCGCGGCGCCCGAGCATAGACATCCAAGCGAAACCATTTTTTTTTTATCTAGCAAAAAAACCAAC
>WLWI01004588.1_pt1 | contig 11660 bp, 6 predicted proteins | sample 6701501 | NCBI WGS metagenome assembly WLWI01 (sample SAMN12718690, study PRJNA515312) | sponge metagenome | isolation source: marine sponge | host: Mycale hentscheli | place: New Zealand: South Island, Marlborough, Capsize Point | collected 2014-11-01
CATAGATATCTTTATACCACTGGTCATTTATCTTCAGGCACAAAACATGTTTGTTTGGTTTTCATAGTTACTTGCTTGTATTGTATTCTAATAAGATAACCTAAAACTGAGAGTGTTTTTCAATAGGCTGATCCCATCATTAATGCTTCTCGGGCTTGGGTAGGAGAGATCTCGTATCAAGCGCCACTGATCTGCTGAGCCTGTCTTCGGTATTACACCCACCCTGCTTTTTACCACTATGGGGGAGGAGTGTGTTCAGATCAATGAATTCTCCCCATCAGATCTTCTCTGCTATCTTCCCTGGGATTGGCAGGGAGCAGAGGCCAACTACCACTGCTTCAGCCTGTGGTGTGGCTGATCGTGTTAACCCCGGCTTAGTGGAATCTCACTGAGCAATGCAGCTGCATGACATTCGCTCCAGTCCTTTCCACTGACCGGCCTCTGCTGTGCTGTGGCTACTCCCTGCTATCCCCTGTTGCTCCGGTGTGCTCCCCAACCCTCCTGCATTCAATGGGGTTCTGTTACTGCTTGGTTCGCCAAGCTAGCTCAGTCCTAGGATGTGAATATTCTCTGTGGGAGTAACCCACTGCCTGAAGGTGTGCTTCTCCCACCCTGTAATGTCATTGCTCCATGCCCACACCCAGCCAACATATACCACTGGATTATCCAGGTAAGACATGCTGTTGTCCATGCCCGCTTGGTGGTGGTGGTAACCCAGTATCCTGTTGAGCCTATTCTCTCTGCAACAATACACTCTGAGCGTCCTCAAGCCTTTCTACTCTGGCTATCAGTCCCTCCATGCATTCCTCAATAGCCTTGTGGACGTGGTCTGCCACTGCTCTTGCTGGGCCTACCCCTCAGGATAGTATGTAGCAGTATTCTACCAGTATGCGGTATATATTGTGCAGTTGAATTTAGCTGCGTCCATAACCAACAGTACCGTTCTTCTTTCTCTCTTTATAGACTACCATTTTGTTGTTATTGCTGTTGTTGTATTTGCCGTTTTATTTTTTGCTGTTTTATTTTTCAGTCTGTTAAGGTGCTTACTTATTTATTATATATGTGGCGTTGTTTTTCATGTGTGCTAAGTTGTTGTCATGCGTTCTAAAATGGTCTCCAGGAAGTTACTGGTGACATAAACTGCTAGACCTTTTATAAATAATGAATACATATGCTAGCTCATTTACGTAGACTGTATATAAGTTCCACATAATCTTCTATTACAAAATATAATATTGTGTGTAGGTAAAACATATATGACTCCGATACTAAAATAGCCAAAAAAATATATTATTTTTATAGTAAATGAACTAACAAAGTAAAGTATATATAATAAGTCTAAAATGTAAAGTAATTTTTATGAAATTTTAACAATAAAGAGAACAATGGAGTGAAAACATTACTAATAATGTACTTCGTTACTATAACTACGTAACATGAATGATGCTAAAATAATTAATACACGAAAATATCCATGTTCTTGAGATACACTCCTTCATTATCTGTGTCTCTATGCTGATCCTGACATAGTCTTATTTCAATATCTTCTATGAAATTTCGAAATTCTCTTTGGAATACAATGTACCCGCATGGGCAAAGATAGTCATCTTCAAGGCATGAGTAATGTGTTCCCACATATTCAGGTGCATGTACAGAGCAGTTTCCTGTTTGTCTAGCACTGAACGTCCATATATGGTTTCTATGAGATGTACTGCCATATGTCAAACTAATTCCATCAACATAGATGCTGTTTATATCAGAAGATCGATTGCCACCTAAAATCCATTTACTGTACCAAATCTACTACCTTCTACTATGCCCCATATATGAGAAAAGGTATTGTTTGTTACAGGAATTACTATGGATGAGCATCCACGATCTGCAGATTTTCTTACGCATCCACAGTCAGTTGTCTTAATATCCTCAGTAATACAGTTGCAGTTAATCATCATTTTATAGTCACAATTCTGGTTAGACTATTTATTGTATTGCCACAAGATGCAGTCAAGTCATCACAACAGACTTGTTCAATAGACCCATTCTGAGTTGTCACCCAATAAGGCCCTGAATTATTAGGCATTATGCGATGTAGTTCCCCACAAGAACGTGCTGGTAAGAATGTATTTCTGCCATATGTACTTAATACTAATTCAAAACAATGTATTTCTGCCATGTGTACTTAATACTAATTCAAAACACTGACTCGGTGTAAAATCTTCTCTTGCAATGCAATCAATTGCCGGTCCCAATAGATTAGTGTGGTTAAATAAATATAGCAAGTGTTTGTTGGCTAACAAATTAATGATATTTGAAATACCACTGGTACTAGGTGTAGTTGATACTGAGTAATTAACAGGAGTTGGAAATATTTCAGATACTGTAGTTGATGCCCTGTTATAACTAACAACAAAGAATATAATTAAGCCTGTAATAAGTACAATCATAATTGCAGTAGCAATAGACCATCCCAGATGAATTACTACTTCCTTTGTTTGCATCGTTCAAATATACTTTTTTGTGAAGAATGTAAAACTGTGTTTTTCTGAATATTGCCTGTGTCAGTGCTTGCTTCTACATATCCTCTCGATCAATTTTACATTAGACAAAATCCATGGGATAGATACAGGAAGATAATGTTTATTTTGGTAGCTCTTCTGCTATAGGCTGGGTGCACACTTGGATTTGGTTGGTATTTTATTTTTCAGTATTGGGTCGCTATAGTAATATAGCTAATTGGCATGAAATTTCTTATCTTGATGTTGTAAGAACCCCCCCCCCACACACACACACACACACACACACAAATGGTCCATTCTTGAGGCACTTGATCCCACATGTCTTGATGGGATGGGCTAGTAATACAAAGACTCTCATCCGTTATTAATCATTCAACCAATAAAAATGGAAATACAAGCTTGACAGCTTGACCTCTTCATCCTCAGCATCAAACTATCTCTGTCTTAATCCTGACATAATCTACTTGTATATCTTATATAACATGTTGTTCGGGATCGAACCCCGAACAGGGTAAAAGACGCCGCAGGTAAAGGACGCCGCAGGTAAAGGACGCCGCAGGTAAAGGACGCCACTTCCCGGGAAACATTGAACTCCACCCAGATAAACCCATTCAATCCTGTATCATGTGTGTATGCTTATAATCGTTAAAGTATTTGTCTTGTATGTTCTCGCATTGACCAAACTATTGTTGCAAGGTATAGAGTACGCGCTTTTGGTAGCCTGGCCAAGACTGCAATTGCCGTAGGTGACAGCGGTTGCGGCTAGGTTATCTGCGTCAGAGGCGGTGCGGGAAACTGGTCCTTCGACTCACACCCCTCTTTGTCAGTGGTCTTACAAGCCCTGACACATGTTTTAATTTTCTTTAAAAATCAATGAATCTGCAAGATAATATTTATCTTCTGGTAGGCATGAGTAAGCTTAGTTTTTATCAGTAAACTATGAATGTCTATTGAACTGCTCTGGAGAGCTAATGAATAGCTAATTATTCCAGAAAATAGCCAACTGATATTACATTACCTTTTAATTTAATTCATGTCTTTTAATTCTTGTTGGCAAATATTGAATATGATTACTGATCGGTTAAAACCAGATCAAGCCAGATCTGGTCACAAAGCTATGAAAATACCCATGGGCTGTTGCCAATCACATAGCATAATGAAGGACGACTCAGCAATAATATTACTAAATTAAATTAAATTGACCACTAAAGTCTATAATTTTAATAACTATTGGGGAAAGTAAAGCCAATAAGGTAATGAGATGATATGAGAAGCTTACCAAACACAGTACGGTACTCCCAATTATATACTACACAGAAGAGAAGTTGACTACAGGCTATTATCAAGTTGTGGAGTGTTATCCTCCTATCTATGCCATAAGCTGTTGGGCAAATTCAAGTATTACAAGATGAGTTACATACAACTTTTAATGTGTATTTTATTGCCAGTATTCTGTACATTATAAGAACTGATAACTTATACTTTTTCTTGGAAGGATTCTATTCTCAACAAATATACCCAATGCTTGTACTGTTGATGAAAATATTGAGTGATTGTACTTTGGCTTACTAACGAAACCTTCACTCTCCATTTTTGCTGGTCAGCACAATTTGTTTGACAAACACAAGAGACACAATGAATGCCTTTAGCTGTTTCAATGAATGTTAAATAAAGTACTACATATGGTATGATGTAATTGCTGTGTTGGTCTCATGATTATCCATCAAATCTTCAATACTTAAACAAGTTCGCCAGCTAATCTTGTTCATTACAAGTAAATAGCTCACTTCATCCAAGTACACCTGAACTGAGATGAGTATTGAGGTAAGTGAATTGACAATTGTTTAGGAACCTAGGAATATTCTGTTCAGAATAATTAAATTCAAAATAAATGGTACATTAACTTCTCAAACTGTTACTAATCCCAGAATATATGAGGGAGGCCATAGTGTAATGTCAGCCTATTCTTATGTAGATACTTACTGTGCCCATCGTGAGTACTAGTGTGTTATGTAATATAGTTGAACTTCGATGAGTTACCATCATGTTGTATTGTAATTACTGTGTTACAGGATAACTTTCCAGAAGATGGTGTGGTACTGGGGATAGTATTACTCCTGGAGCTTGCCTACTCCATTCTAAGGGATTTTATATTTATAGGTATTTATAGAAGTAATAACGACACGTGTGAGGCGTATGGAAATGTCACTAGTGAAGAAATCTTAAAAGAAACTCTTGAAATTTATCACAGTGAGACTAGTGGCAATGGAGCGGGAGGAATAGCAGTGTTCTCCATAGTACTTGTGCTGCTAGCAGCTGTATTTGTATTGGTGATTATATTATATGCATTATCTGGTTACCAAAAAGGCAAAAACAAGGAAGAAGGCAAAAACAAGGAAGAAGGCAAAAACAAGGAAGAAGGCAGAAACAAGGAAGAAGGCAAAAACAAGGAAGAAGGCAAAAACAAGGAAGAAGGCAAAAACAAGGAAGAAGGCAAAAACAAGGAACAAGTCCACCATTCTCCTCTCCTTACCTTCTTCTCATTCTGCAAGTATGATGGTAACAACCTTGCTGACCACTCCCACATGTCTTATATCACCGCTCTCATACAATGTCTGCTAGTCACTCTATACTTCATAGGAGACAACCTGGGACCTCTTCTACAAAAACATGGAGCTGAGTTAGGCTGTGAAGGACAATGCCCTGAAAATGCAATGGCTATTTCACATGTACTGTCTGTACTCACTGCATTCCTGCTACACTTAGTACCGTATCTTCTCCACCATTACATTAAGGCGTTTAACGTGGAGTACGTCATAAAGGAGGAAAAAACCTTGCTTGGGTTGCTAGGGAACATTGTGAAGGTGGATGCAGTTTACACAGCTTTGACAGGATTCATTCAAGTTTCCCGCTATTGCAGTGATTTGGAGCATGTGTTGTCATGGGTTATACTAACCCTTTGTGCATTCATTGGAACTGTGTACATCTTTTTCAAAATAATTAACTCAAAAGATAACATAAACATCTGTGTTTTGGTCATTGCAGCTATAATCTGCTCTATCTATCTATTTATTCTCCTTTTTCTCTACCTGACCAGTGATAACACTACTCCGCTAGACTGTGCCTTCCACTGTAATGATAGAGGACCCAGTAATGAAGATCTGACACACCCACTACTGGAGCGCCACTGCTGCAATATCCTTTACAACATCATCACCAGGCTCGTATTTAGTTTCATGGCAGCTCTGCAGACTATAGGAGTGGTCATCGCGGTAGTCATATTTACAGCCAGAGAATCCAAGGCAACTATATATCCAACCTGAACTTAACACTCACTTTAACGTAAGGAGATTGAACACCTTGATTCTTTCCTCTCTTCTATATTTTGTATGTTTAAATAAAGGTTATTTTTTTATAAAATTTTGTGATAGATTATATTATATGGTTTTAAAAAACTCACATATTGCGGTTGCAAAATAGTACTAAACATTTTAACTGATAGCCGTACAACACATCTTTTTTTAGGACAATTTAAGAAAAATACATGTAACTACTATACATATCGTATTAAATATACACACAAACTATCTATTAATATTATTCCTGCAGATGATAGGGTGATATTCCTTGCAAAACCTAATTTACATATGTATAGCCGAAGGTTTAAGATGTGATTGGTCATAGTCATGTCTTTCCATTTTTATGCAATGGCAATATTAATATTAATTTATATTCATCATCATTGTAGTATAATAGCTCTTCTGGCAATACTTAAATACAGGAAAAGCCACTTTGTAATATTCATATAGACAGTGACATTATGCAAGTGATATTCATCTTTACATTGAATTAATGAATAATTGGCTTTTTGGTTTTTCCCCCGGGAAAACCTAATTCTTACAATAACGCCAGCAATTAAATAAATTATAATTTAATTGAATTTGAATGACTATTGTAGGTAGCAAGGTGAGGTAATTAACATGTAGAATATTGATTGACTCATGTATTCAATTCTATTTGTGAAACCAATAAGACAGGCTGCTAATCACAATATCAGTACTAACTACAGGTCTTAGTTGGTATTTATAGCTGTCATTATGGCAAATTAGTTGTCTTTACTTTCTTGGGTAAAAAGAGAAGAATTGATGGTCCTGGTTAACATAGAGTACTTTTATATGATGCCAATTTGATGCATATTCATGAAGATGAAGCAGACAATCAAAAAATGAAATAAAAAATTTAAGGAAAGAATAGATTGACTAAATCATGATCGTAAACTCTTATCATAATTTTCTATCCAATTTATAAACTGTTTACTTAGTTCAGTTAACAATAAAGTTGTATGTTACGTAAAATATACAAATGGTAGTCATGAGAGTATAAATTGTTTTGTGGTATACGGTGCCCCCTCACTTTGAAACGACTTCCATCACCCATGATACTTCATAAGCAATACTTAGACACATATTTCACATTCATGAAATGCATGGACAGTGTATGTGACATAAAATACTTCAGCAATGTCGTGATGGTGACAATGACGTTGTCTGGAGTTACAATGCTACACTCCATGGCTTTTAAGGCATTATCAATATTATATACAACTTCAATGAAAAATGGAAAAGGACTATGGAAGATGAGAGAAGACTGCTCAGCTTGTTGGGGAAAGTAGTCAACGTTGATTCAGTTTTCATTGCCATGACCAAATTGGACCTACAGCTGTATTGAAGCAACCATTCAGTACAACAATAGAATCAATTAGGCATGCTCAATACTGTAGACAAGTAGTTAGTATAGAATCTGTAATAATACCCTGCTATTATAATTCACTTGATTCCATATATTTTCACCATTACTTGACTATGATTTAATAATCCATTGCTAACTTTTAGCTATCTGCTACAATGGAAAATGCATACCACAGTATCTTTGGGAATGCCAGATAAACAAAAAAGTGGGTGGCACCATTGCAGGCATGCTTAATAATAATCATTACTGAACTATCCCGGGTTGTTTCCCCCTTTTTTTAATAGTATTCATAATGCAACACCAACCAATATTTAAGTGCGGATTGCAACACATTACTTTATAAATTTTTCTGGCAATTTCTAGCCTGATGGCATTTACGGTAAGCTATCTTCTACACCTGTGGCCCAGCTCAAGCCTGCTTTGTGTATAATTTGTATCTTACAGCCTTTATCTATCTGTAGTGTAAAATACTGTTCCACCAAGTATATTAAATCAAAATTCTCTTCTTTTTTTCATGATACTCAAATTATTTATATATTGTTTACACGATTATAACTTTTTTTAAAGGATATATTCCCTGAAGATGGAGGAATTCTAGCTCTAACCTTGTTCCTGGAATTATTGAACTCTATTCTAAGAGATGCAGCATTTCTGGGAATATATGACCACACTAATAAGACCAACACATGTGTTGCTTATAGAAATGTATCGAGCTCCGAGACATTGAACAAAGCACTTGAAATGTATCGGGAAGAAACGAGCGGCAATGGACTAGCAGGAGTACTAATTTTTGTGTTCCTACTACTTATTCCTCTTCTAGCCATACTTGGCATCATCATTATATGTTACATCATTTCTGGATGCTCATCAGACCCAAAGACTAGAAAATTGCACCATTCCCCTCTCATCACCCTGTACTGCAGTGAGGATACACTCAGAGACCACTCCCATATGTCTTACATTACCGGCATCGTACAATCGGTCCTTGTAATTTTTTACTTCGTAGGTGACAACCTCGGACCTGTTCTAGTTGATCACGGAGGTGACATAGGATGCACTGGCAAATGCTCTGAAAATGCCGCCGTAATTATTAAGGTTATATCAGTGGGGGCCATACAGCTATTCCATTCCGTACCATATCTTCTTAAGCATTGTGTAATACTAATTAAACATGACTCAGATTGGAAGTACGATGAAGAGCGGTCTGCCTTGGCAGCAATACTAGGTAATATAGTCATGGTTGATGCAGCTTACACATCTCTCACAGGTCTGACAATCGTTTCTAATTTCTGCGGTGATACTGAGCATGGCTTGAATTGGACACTCCTTGCCTTTTGTGCAGTTGCTGGGGCAATATACATCACTTTGAAGATTATCAACTCCCAGGAAACTGAAATGAATATCAAGAAAACTTTGTTAAGTGGTATATTGTTGACTGTACTTCTCTTATCCTATCTTACCGGTGATAATGCTACTCCATTAGATTGTGCCTTCCACTGTAGCGACGGAGGACCCAGTAATGAAGATATGACACACCCACCACTGGAGCGCTACTGCTGCAATATCCGTGGCAACATCATCACCAGACTCTTTTTCACTAGTTTAGCATTAGTGGTATCTATAGTAGTAGTGGCCGGCGTGGTAGTCACAATTACTGCCAAACAACCAAGCAAGGTAGCTCCACGACCCTCCATTAACTGATCTTACAATGACTTGAACAGATTAGTTACAATTGGAACCAAAGCCTTCCTCACTCCTTTATTGTACATCATTGTGTAAAGTTATAATTTTTGTTAATTATTGTACATATTACCTGCTATTGAGATTAGTTTTCCTTATAGTTCATTATAATTATTATAGTACTTATTACATGAGTCAGGGTGTGATATGGCGAAATGTTTCATGAGCAGAGGCGAGTGAAAATAAAGCCTGAGAGCCATAATTCTCAGTTGATTGTATGTACATGTACATTTAATCAAATTGTTTGGAGCACTCTCAGTTTACCTTGGAAGGTTGTAAATCTTCCACTGAGAAGCTCCAATGAGATAGGAGAAATACAAGCTCTGTGTATTCCCACAAGAACAAAGGTCAATGCTTCCAAGGCAAGATTGGCACAAACAAATGTTTTATCACACACAAAAATTTAACACTACATCCACAAAGCAAGTTATAACAGCATATGATACATTATAGGGTGTCCTGAGAAAACACTCTTATATATTTCTGCAGGCTGCATATATTGATAATATCTGCATTATAGCAGGAAATACTACATATATTCTGCAGCAATGCAAAATTATATAAAATGTTGTTGTGTATAATAATGTAAGACAGCTGAGTTAGTACCACATGTATAGCTATTTTAATGAAACCTTCAGCAATACATACTGTGGAATATTCATAAGGACAGTGGCTTCATGCAAGTGATATTCATCTTACACTGAATTAATGAATAATTGGCTTTTAAGATTTTCCCTGGAAGAACCAACTAATCGAACAATAAGTCAATTAAATATTGAATAACTTATTGCCCAATAGGTAGCAAGGAGAGAGGTAGTGAACATGTGGAATGTTTTTAAGTGCAATTAAAATGGACATATTTGACTCGTGTTAAATATTTATGGTGTGTAATAATTCCACTTATTCGTCTTTTACAGGACAAATAATGCAGAAAATATAGTAGAGTTTTAAGAACTGATTTTGTTCTTAAACTTAATCTACTCTCGGCTTTGTGATGCCATTCTTCTTATACGCTAGCTAGCTTGGGCTACATTATTCTTAATTGGTGGAATATTAATAGCCTAACACAATTTTTTAGGGAAAAAAAAAACAAAACAAAAAAATAATAAATAAAAAAATAAAAAAGTAAGCATAATCTAGCAGGCCCAGTTTCTGAACTTTGCAGTGATATTGATCACTTGAAAGCCAAAAGAGAGTTTCCCTATCTGGCTAAAAGTAGGTTGTCTTATCTTCTACAACAAACAAGATATAGCTACGAGGCAGAAACACTGAACTCACTCACTGGTCATCATCAGACACATACAAGCTGGTAATCAATTAATAATATACATGCATGCAGTGTGCACATCACTTTCTACTGATGCTTTGTAACATTACAGTTTCAATATGCAGTATACTCTCTTCCAAAATATAGCTTTGTATATCGAAACAAATTTGAAAGGTAGACATGTAAAATAAGTTGATTTATATAAAAGCTACTCCTTTGAAGTATCCAGAAAAGAGTATACAATTTCATTCCACTGTCTTATGTTCAATTATAATAATAATAATAATAATTAAATACAAATCGTACCAAAAAAAATGAAGCCACTAAAAAATAAACCCTCCCTATCCCAAAATGTCCCGCATAATAAAAAGTTTAGAGGTGATAATGAAAGTCACACGTGATCATGCATTCTTGAGGAAGACCTGACTATCAGACTGTGTCTATTCCGGAGTGTGAGAGGCAGGGATCTTGCAGTGACTGCTGAATGGAACCCACGAAGGCAGGCAGTAGCGACCATCCGGCACTCGATGATCACTGTGACTCTTCACGATGTTCAGGAATACTGAGGGGAAAGAAAGAAAAGATAGAACAGCTCAACATTCGAATATATATTTACCGTATGTATATTTCAGTTTTCACAGTTACAACTGAGGATTTTTTGCAGACCCATTAGGCTTTTTCATAAAATTTTTTTGAAGGTGTGCGTGAAATTAGTGCACCTACTGGACCTTTGGTAAGGAAATTCTTTGATCACCATGACTCTATATAATGTTCAGGAATACTGACGGGAAAACAAAAACAAACAAAAACAAAAAAACAAACAAACAAACAAACAAAACAAAAAAATAAAAGAAAAGAAAAGAAAAGAAAAGAAGAGAGAGAACAGAATGGCTAAACATTTCAGGATGTTAAAATAAAACAAGTCCAGAACTGACAATAAGAACAATGCAGTGTTAGCACAATTTTTAATTAATAAAAAGCCGTGCACACTGATACTACTACTTCATATTCTTTCTCAAGTTAATTATAAAAATGTCAAAGTTTGGCATACAGGTACAAACACTTGCCTACAGGTACAAACACTTGCCTACAGGTACAAACACTTGCCTACAAAACCTTTAGCAATGAAAATGGGCACAACATCATCTGATAATTCAAAACAGTACACGACTAACTGGGCATAAAAATTAAAAACATAAATAGTGGCTATGGATGTAATACGGATGAAAATAATGCTCTCTCTCTATATTTTATATTTAATAACTGCCTACCATCTTCCAGAGTGGTCATCTTCACCCCCCAGTCCAAGATCCCCAGTCTGGTCTTCTCTGCATTGATGATAGTGAAGAGTTCACTAACCCTCAGATTCTCCTTGTCAAGTTTGAATG
>WLWI01004589.1_pt1 | contig 11659 bp, 10 predicted proteins | sample 6701501 | NCBI WGS metagenome assembly WLWI01 (sample SAMN12718690, study PRJNA515312) | sponge metagenome | isolation source: marine sponge | host: Mycale hentscheli | place: New Zealand: South Island, Marlborough, Capsize Point | collected 2014-11-01
TGCTTGAAAATTCATTGTCCAATAGATTAACCACGAAGGTAAGTTTTGCATAGGTATGTTCAGTTGTGTGAAAGTATTGTGCGTTACAACAACTACTAAGAATAGCACAAAGAAAGAGTTTAAATAACGTGACTTGATTTTGTTGCTTCTTTTTCAATTCAAACAGTTGCGGGGAGCGGTTACTATGGCATTGAATCTCCTTTACCGTATATACGTAATTTAAAAACTCGACTTTATTTAAGGCTTGCTCGCCATTTGTGCTCAAGCACACCACTAGTAATGAATATAGGTTCACACCTCCCTAATTTAATGGCCCTCTTTAATTGGGCTCTAATGCCTTACCGAATGGTCGGTCATGTTCTAATTTTCATCTCTGGTGGTCATGATTTTCTTTTGATAAAATTTGGTGCTTTTGATCAAGTGCTACAAAGGCAGCAATTTTGGATAGCTCAGTTCTATGCAAGAATCTCAAACTTAGTAATTTAGGTCATAAAAATAGGAGGCATATATTACACTATGTCCCACTAAAATTTGATGAGTCATCCAAGTGACTGACTAAGGAGCACTTGAGCAAATAGAGTAAGCACAACTTCCACAATTATGCAAGTTGAGGGCTATAATTCTGGACATGGCCGCTTAAATTGTAAAGAGCAAAATCAGAAAGTTTGTAGCAACATTAACTCCAGCACAATCCGCTTAAGTGATCACAAGCAAAAAGATGGTTCAGTATTAAATTTCCGCTAGTGCGTACTCCTTGCACATTAAAATAGTTATAGTTACAGGGAAAAAATGTTGATCCAGTTTTTATACAGATGTACATGTGCTTCCCGTACTTTTTAGAGTTCCTGTCCCTAAAGTTACTAATAGGCTGCATTGGCTTCTGTTTCTGATCTCAAAAAAAAAAAAAAAAAAAAAAAAATCAGGACTGGTTCACAATACAAGAAAAGCAAATCCAGCATTTTCATCATGCAACCATGGTGTGACTTTCATTGGAATCACCCATGCAAAGCTAAACTTGACACCTTTAGATGAAACAAAAATTCTTGCACATGCCGAAACCTATGACAAATAACTGCAATCACATTTATACTTGCCATTGTTATTTAGTGAAACAATCAACTTCAAATATGGCAGCACTATTTTCTAGTAAGTCTCTGCCATATCAATTCGATAATTGCAAGTATGCCAGTACTTGTGCACACACACACACACACACACACACGCATGCACACACACGCACACACACACACACATACTGCGGTCACAACGAGCTAACAAATGTACTTATTACGTCCAGTAGTTGTTGTTTTTTGGACTTGCTACATATTGTGATTATTTGTTGTTTTTTCTTTAGTGGCATAGATATACTCAAGTGAAGTTTTGTTTGTAGAACCAAAGTTTAAAAACAAACAAACAAACATTTTGTGTCCACTCAGTTTCCTTTCCTTTTCTTGTAAATTAACTAGTCATGCAATACCCTTGCTTAAATAGTACATCGCATAGCTCACAAGCCAATATCATCTGCACTAAGTCAAACATCATTTCAACTAAATCTACATATACATGTACATGTATTTTGACTATGTTGCATGTTCCACAATGGTAGCTAGCTGTTTTCCTAATCCATGTCACTGCTACCACCTACACAGAAAACCATCCTCATTTGTTGTATAAGGACTCACTTGTAGACATCTCTGAGGTAATTCTTTGGAGGAATGATTTGTCCTGCACAAGACAGCATGGACTCATGGATGAAAGCAGCCACACCTTCCTTGTGCTTGTCCAAGACCTCTTTGATCTCCATAGCATAAAGAGAGCCAGCAGTGAGCGGATCCTGGTACTGCCCTCTGTACACATCTGGCAGAGTGACCTACACAACATATAATTAAATGTTAGATAATACAAGTACAGTACTAATTCAGTTGCTGTTGATATAATTGAATTTGTTGTTGCAATTGTTTTTTTTATTGAGGGCTAAATTGCAGAAGTTGCCTGTATATTATCAAATCACCAATCCAACTTCACGCTCGACCTTGCATAACAAAACCTAACACCATATGTTCTGAATGATATACTTTACTTTGGTAAATGTTTAAAAACCTCTCATGTTCAGACTTGACATCAATGATCACTTGCCTTAGAGACATCTTCAGATTTGCCCAGTCCCTGCGCCATCTTGTAATCACTTAGGACTTTCAGGGATGACAGATGACCATGATAACACCTTGTTACATAAATACATAATGTACATACATACATGCATACATACATATATACATACATACATATATACATATTATATGTACATACATGCATCAGCTCAAATCAATTCATGACAACATTGAATAAACTGAGATTATAATGAATAATGTCAATGGATGACTACTTTATGTGGTTTATGAGAATGAGGGAGGGACAGTACCAGTTGTAGAGATTCATAGCTTAGCCATTATCATGCATAGATGACCTGTGCATAGATTAAGAAATGAAAATAAAGTCTTATAAAGTAAACTCAACTTCAATAATAAGGCCGAATGGGTTCAAGTGACACTAGATTTCTTACACTACCCGCCATTACCAAACCTGCACTCACCCTTTGATAGAAATCACACGCTGCTTCCTTGTTACCACCCGTGCAATCTGCAGCGCCAAATCATTGGCTTCAGACCTACAGAAAATCACCATCTCAGTCTACCCAACAGATATAATTTTTTTTAAATACAAAACAAAATATAGATGGTGATGTTTGAACATAAATTAAACGAATTTGATGTATTGATTAATTTACAGACATATAAGTGAATACTTTATTCAAACACTTTGCTAGATGAAATGCAGAAATGAGAGAGGGAGTACTAATATGCCGACCCTCACCCAGAGTTTGTGAAGAAACAGCAAGTCAACTCCTTTGGAAAAGTGGAGCAAAGCTTCTTGGCGTATGTGCAAATCCTTTCATTAAGAAATCGAGAATTTGTATTGAGTACGGCCACTTGCTTGCAACAGGCCTCTACCACTTTCGGGTGACAATGACCAACTGTGGTTCAGAGGGCACAATAAGTTAACATATCCCTCCCCTCCCCTCCCTCTCCACTCTACTATACACCAATTTTCATTTCTACGATTAAGTTTGGGTTGACTACCCCAAAACAATACATAATGAATTCCCCCATGTAGGTAGACAATGCTAGTGTATGAATTTATTATATACATTCTGGATGATAGGACTACCTCACATGCCCATCATTACCGCTTCACACGTGGTTAGACTGGTTGTACTTAAACAATAGTCCCTAAGTGGCTGTTATATAGTGAAGAATTAATACTTACCACAAGCTACATTGTTGGTGGTATCCAAGTACTTCTGGCCAGTCTCGTCGATCAGGAACTGGCCTTCTCCTCGCACGATGTTCAGGGGAAGACTCCCATAATGCAACTTTTGGGATTTCCTAGAGTATAAGTTCACAACATATGCCAGATCAAACCCTTGAGGTGTAAGTAAAGGGTTGTATGTACATAGTTGTAGTGGGTTGTTCTGGAGAATTTATTGCCCCCCCCCCACACACACACACACACATACACACTCCCATACCCCACCACTTCTCGACAATTACTTACGCAACATTCTCTCTCCGACTTTCCAGCACTTCTTTGCCTCTGGGTCCAAAGCTGTTTTCTGTTAACTTTATTTTTTTAACGGGTGGGCTCCCGTTTTCTGCAGTTGTTGACATTCCTTGTTGCTGCTCCTCCACTGCCACCGACAATTTCGTCGCTATAGCGAAAAATCTCGCCACCGAGTTTCTGGAAACCCTTTACCTAAGCAAACCTCTAGGCAGACTCTTCGTGTGGAAATGTAATAAAACACTATTTTGTAATCAAGAGGATTGACTGTGTACCAAAAAAATGACATGATATATACAATTACTGGCTTCCACTGAGTCTAGGGTTCTGATGAGGTTCTTGCAGTCTCTTTGGAGGCTGAAACTTGAAAATGACCCAAATACTTCCTCCACAAAGGCTAAATTAATATTTATCTGAAGCATTCTGTGACACAAAAACAGGCTCTCCAACTCTAAAGAAATTTTTGCGGAGACTCAAAAAATCAGTATTGTCTCAAGATTTCACAGAAATTTGGCTTTATGGTAAAATTTACCCAATATTGCTACAGAACACAACAAATTGCATTCTGGCTTATGGGTGTTCACATTGTGCTAACAAATTTTGTCATAACAGGTAGGCTAAAACGTAAGGCATGATTAAGCATGATGGGTTTATTTTCTAGTCAACTCAGCTGGTGCCCTTTTGGCTAGATATCTATGTTTATACTTACAAAACTATTTTCTTTGAATCGGGTAAATTTATTTGATGTCCTATGTCCCCAAATTTCTTGTGCAGTGCTGTTTTGTTTGAGTCTTGTGGGGCTCTAACTGAGCTGGAGCTGAGAACCCTGAAATAGTTTACCTGGTACATCTGCTAATAGAATTATCTTGAGTAACATGTATAACACAATTATTACCCCACATTTTCCTCATTGCCCTATCAATTATGGCTGGACAGCAAGTCACCACATCAATAAGCACCCAGTTGTACCCAATTCTTTTAAATAAAAATTCAATATTCCCAAATAAAAATAGTCATGAGAGGATTAATGTTAAAATAAATAATCCAGTTTAAAAAGATGTGATGTGTGAACATATACTGTTAATTGCCGGCTTCCCATTCACTGAGTACTGAGTCCAGGGCTTTGATGAGGTGCTTGCAGTCTTCTTTGGTAAACACAAGAGGAGGCTTAATCTTGAAAGTATTCCCAAATACTCCATCCACAAAGGCTATAACATTGTTCTGAAGCATTCTGTGGTCATAACATAAAAGTAAGCATTCAGATTTTAATCAAAGCTTTCTCTCACCTAGTAGCAAAACTACTGGCCAGTGCTCTGTTAGGTTCTTTGGTTTCTTTATCCTTGACCAGGTCCACCCCAATAAACATGCCCACACCTCTGACGTCTCCTATACTCTTGTGCTTCTCCTTTAAGACTAGCAGCTCCTTCATCATAAACTCTCCCAGTTCCTTGGATCTCTCTTGCAACTTCTCTTCCCATATCACGTCCAAAACAGCCTCAGCCACAGCCATGGACACTGGGTTGCCACCAAACTGTACACACACACACACACAATCATTTTATAAACAATGACACAACAACAACACACACTGACCGTGTTGAAGTATTCTACTCCACAATCAGCAACCTTCTGTGCTATCTCTTTGGTAGTTACCACGGCGGACACCGGGTGTCCATTGCCCATGGGCTTGCCTAGAGTGACTATGTCTGGAACAACCCCTATAAATAATACCAACAATTACAAGCATTGCATAAGTACAGTTTCACACCCCATACTTTACTACCATGAAGACCTACATGTTCGAGTAAATATAATCATTCTCGCCGCCACACTGGCTACACACTCAGCAAGTAAACCACAGAGTAAAAGTGAAGCTAGATAAACACACTCCCCAGCAATATCAACACTACATCATGCCAACCAAAAACCACCACTCAACCCTCTAACTGGCAGTCATTCTCACCACCAACCAACCAACCACCTGGCCTGGCCTGGGCTACTCAATTACCATGTTCCTGGAATGCCCAGAAGTGATTCCCTACTCTACCAAATCCAGTCTGGATCTCATCAGCAATGACTAGTCCACCTGCATCATGGATGTACCTGTAGCAACAAAAAAAAGTATTATGTTTATGGCAAACTTCCTTAACTAAACGCAGACATAATTGTGCCAAGTGGATGATTGATTACTCAATGAACACTGAAGGGAGTACACAACATCCAAATCAATGAAACTATACATTTTGTACATAGCAGCCAGGAGAAAGGAGACATGAAACAGTGTGCTGGGTTTCATATAGTGTGGTGTGTGCGGAGCGTTTGAATAGTGTGTGTGTGGACACATTTTCTTATTACTAAAACAAGAAATATGTTTCAAAGGACAGAATTCTAATTTTTTGTAATCATGAATAAAAATATATATTACTATAGGAAGCAAATTAGATATACCAACTGCTAACTATTATTATGTGTAGCACTAATGGCAATACAAAATAATTAAGTAAATTATTCCTGATATAGATAGGAAGTTGGCTGAGAAATCTTAGTCTATTCAGTTGACACAACTGTTTCCAAACTTCTGTTCATGATGAGGTTCACAGCGGCAGCTTCTTATGCACACACTAGTATTCATAGGGTTGGCTGGCATAACAAGACAACTTATAAGACTAGACAGTGGTTTTTTCCCTACATTTAGGCTTTGGCAGATGGTAGTTCTGTGTAAACTGTGCAATATGTTTAAAAACCATATTCTTCACCTACAGTGGAACCTCTCTACAAAGTGACTCTGAAAGGCAACCCGGCTCTCAACAACAGCCAACATGAATGGAACAAAATGATCAACAACAATAGTTAATAACATCTGAAAGCTACCAAACTCTCTTTTACAGGTCACAATGCTTGGCCTCAGGCGTGACCTTTGTAGAGAGATTTCACTAACAAATTAAATCACTTCGTAATCTCCAGAATTTACTACTTAATGGCACCTACAGCAAGCCAACTAAGTCTCCTCACTTGTAGACATCTCTGAGGTAATTCTTTGGAGGAATAATTTGTCCTGCACAAGACAGCATGGACTCATGGATGAAAGCAGCCACACCTTCCCTGTGCTTGTCCAAGACCTCATTGATCTCCATAGCATAGAGAGAGCCTGCAGTGAGCGGATCCTGGTACTGCCCCCTGTACACATCTGGCAGAGTAACCTGAGACATATGGTAGAAAGAAGAGAAGATCAAATCTGAAACGATGTAAGAGTATTCATATATCAGTTTGTACTAGAAGGTGTTGATTAACTAGCAGGAGGAAAATAAACCAAGTAATAAACTAACAAAAGCAAAGCTACATAAAAATGAATGACATGCACTGATAGAGAGGAGAGTGGACACTTTGTTTACATGCAATGGACACATCCAGATACAAGGTATCTCAAGTGAGTGGGTTGGACCAATACTTACCAAGCAACCAAGTTAACTCCTACAATTGTATGACTATGAATATCTCAATATAATGGATTCACATATAATTACTCTATTGTTCCTTCTTACCATAGACACATTCTCTGATTTCTTTACACCTCTTGCTTTTTGGTAGTCACTTAAAACTTTTACAGATGTCACATGTCCATGGTAACACCTAACAAATAAACAAGCAAACGAATAAATAAATAGAAAAATAATATGATAAAATATCATACTAAGATAACACATAGAACAATAATTACCCTCGTATAGATATAACATGTTCCTTTTCAGTCACCACGCGTGCTATCTGCAGTGCCAAGTCATTAGATTCCGATCTAGGAAGAAAACAGAACAATTCAGTGACCACACTAACGACAACAGAGCATTGAACTAAGGCTATAAACAGCTGACTATTTATAAAAGTAGAAAATATACAATAAGCCATATGTGGCAGCTCACCAGATGTTAGTTAGGTGCACCCTGTGACATTAAATTTATCCACAAAAAAAAAACAAGCAAAAAATAAGAAGGGAAAAAATAAATAAATAAATAAAATTAAAAAAATCAAAAAAATCTATACTTGTACAAATGTATCAAGCCCCTGACATACACGTACAAGTAATTATATCAACAAACATAATATCACAATACTTCTTTGATTGGACTGGAGCTAGTGGCAAGGGCTGCTCATCTGGGACAGCCTGCCCTCACCCAGAGTTTGTGAAGAAACAGCATGTCAGCTCCTTCGGAAAAGTGGAGCAAAGCTTCTTGGCGTATGTGCAAATCCTTTCATTAAGAAATCGAGAATTTGTGTTGAGTACAGCCACTTGCTTGCAACAGGCCTCCACCACTTTCGGGTGACAATGACCAACTAATCAGCAGTGTCACAACACAACAAACATATAACATCCCTCCCCAATTTCCCCCCGCACAATGATCACAGGCCGATGTCTGATTGATCATGATCAGTGGCACAAAACAACATAAATTCCAGTTCACTTCCTAGTTATACTCATCTTGTACGTGTACTAGATAAGGCAAGCCTAGCAGTATTAATATATAATCACAGATTATATACACATGAAAATCTCAACTATTTAAAAAGTTTTACATGAAGATGTACTAAGTTAAAACTACTTACTACATGACAATGACCAACTAATCAGCAGTGTCACAACACAACAAACATATAACATCCCTCCCCAATTTCCCCCCCCCCGCACAATGATCACAGGCCGATGTCTGATTGATCATGATCAGTGGCCCAAAACAACATAAATTCCAGTTCACTTCCTAGTTATACTCGTCTTGTACGTGTACTAGATAAGGCAAGCCTAGCAGTATTAATATATAATCACAGATTATATACACATGAAAATCTCAACTATTTTAAAAGTTTTACATGAAGATGTACTAAGCTAAAACTACTTACTACTTTATTATGATAGTTTACAACTTACCACATGCTACATTGTTGGTAGTATCCAAGTACTTCTGGCCAGTCTCATCGATCAGGAACTGACCTTCTCCTCGCACTATATTCAGGGGGAGACTCCCATAATGCAACTTTTGAGAACATCTAGCAACAGCCAGAAATAAATAAATCAGCAAAACTAAACAAAAATCAATACTTACGCCACATGTTTTGTACGAGCTTCCAGAATTTCGTAACCCTCAGACCCCACAATCCGAGATTCTTCCCCCTCCTCCGGACTACTACTTATTTTTCGAAGTTTAGCTGGTGGCGGAATGTTATAATCGTGAGGTCTCAAGCTCCTTACGCAGACGGCCATTTCTTTTCTTCGCAGCCTGTCGCGACTTTGCACTCTTTTATATAGTGGAGAAATAACACGAAAGCGGTTCCCGACACGTGATATCGTACTGCGTACTAATACTCTGTACGTACACGAATCGTCAATCGAGTGCGCTTCCCGGCATTTGAGCGGGAAGATTTTGAACTTGATGTGTTGAGTATACGGTTACCTATTTAAGCAAATATAGGGCAAAAAAAAAAAAAAAAAAAAAAAAAAAAGTGAAGGGAAGCTCGTTTATACGTCGTTAGCTGCCTGCCTTTTTACCCTGGTGGACGAGGTGGTGTAATGTCTACTGCACTTCCTGGGGTGGGAAAGCTGAAAGAGCTAGAAGCTGAAATAAAACGTCTTGAATCTGAGAATAAAAGACTATTGAATAAGGTAATTTCACAACATAATGAACAATTGTAAGCAAGTGACCAGTTGTTTTTTCTTTTTTTTTTCTTCTTCTTTTTTTTCTTCTTTTTTTTCATTAGGTCCATCATCCTAATCAGCCCAACGGGCGTGCCTCCTTGCCTTTAGACTTGGATGATCCAGAAGATGGATTATTGAATCTGGATGAACTTCTTAGTGATGAGATCTTGAAGATCGAAGAAGAGTGGTGAGTTTCTCAGATTAAGTATTACCTAATTGTGCTAATAGACTTAGTTAGGTATTATGTATTGTAGGTCTCCTTCCATTATTCATTCTAATATGTGCTAGTATTTGATTTGTTGTATGGAGCTTTAGCGTAAATTTTGCAATTATCGGTCATAAAAGTTCTAGTTAACTCTCAGCGTGCATGCACAAGTGAGTTATAGTAGTCGTCTTGTGTGTCTGTCATGCTCTGATTTTGGAGATTACAGACAATTAACCGTTAATTTAGGTATGAACTTACTCAGAAAGATGCCTTTTTTATTTTGGGCGGATTTTTGAGGAAGCGTGAAGCTTTCAGCTCTACTTAGGTACTAGCTTTTGTGGATAATGCCTCCTATCGTCACATCGTAATCATGTGAGCAAATGATTTCTTGTGGCTTTTGTTAGCTTGCTTTGCCGCTGGTAAGTTAACGGAGTTGCTGAAAGTGGAGTTTCACTTTGAAAATATGTACCTGTGAGTGTCTCTGGCCTATTTAGCTCATTCTCTTACAAAGACAGCGTCTACGTGTACCATTTTCATTGCTAAAGCTATATTGATGCCTCATTAGAACAGCCAATAAATTATTCTTTTGGTCTGAAATTATTTTGAACTAGCTAGTATATAGTACCTCTGCACCTTAGTTCTTATTACACAGCATTAATCTTATTTCTTATTGTTTTCAATGAACAGTAATCACACAAGTCAACTATGAATGTCAAATAGACTGAAGTCAACACTTGATATTATGTTCCAATTCTTTATGATGTCACCTGTTAGTGTCGAAACATGTATCATTTTTATTGTTACTTCTGGTATACGCATGTGTAGGCTATATGTGTCACCACGGTATCCGCCCACACCAGAACAGAAGAAGGTCACACCTCGAGAATGGCTTTCTGAAGGATTGTACGAGGGAGAGGTGCAAAGTCTAGACGAAGTGCGCAGGAGTCTGGTAAAGGACATTGAGGCTGCTGAGGAGATAGATGAAGTCCACTTTGACTCCTACCACCATAAGAGTGAGTTGCCATTATGGCTGGCCAGGGCAGTTAGTGTTGGCTGTAGGTAGAATGAATCGTAACTCATCCATGCTGACTTAGTAATTGTTCTGGTTTAGCCTGTGCTATACTTGCACCAGGCATGTAAGTAAGTACATGTAGCTACATGTTGATCCCTTCCATTGAAACAACTTATGTTTGTGGTGGGGCAGTAAAATGTGTTGTGTGTGTGCATTGTATGTTGTACTGGACTTTACAACAGCTAATATTTTATTTAAACATGAAGCGATCCATTTTATTTGCATCAGGACTTCCCTTACTTATGTGCTAATCATTGTCGGCATTCTTCTCTACTGTTAGCACCTGATTAATATTGTGTTAATTACAGGTGACATCTGGTCATGACCATTTACCAATGGAAGCAATTTTTCATCTGATCATTAACTTTATCATGTAATTGTTGTTCGTTTCAGAGTCTAAGAGTACCAAGGAAGTTGTTAGGAGAGAGAAGGCACATAAGCCATCACCAAGCAAACTTTCTAAAACAGCTCCCGAGGTACCTCTGTCAGGTAACGAAATACCTGTTGTAAAGTGGAAAAGACCGGTTGTGATTTCAGATGAAGAGTCGTCAGAGTCTATTTCTGAACAACACATTGTAAGGCAGAGTGAGAATATGCCACCGTCTAATGGAGACATCCCAGTTGTGAAGTGGAAGAGGCCAGCTTTGCCACTGGAAGAAGATACTTCTCCTGAATCTGTCTTGGCAGACCCTGCTGGGGAACAGAAATCAGGGGGACAAGCTGAACATATCCCAGTTGTGAAATGGAAGAAACCTGTGGTACCTTCAGATGACTCAATTACAGATGAACCTGTTACCAGGAGGAAGGCTAGACTACCGCCATCTGAGGAGCCAGCTGATGATGTCCCGGTTGTGAAATGGAAGAGACCTGTTGTACCGTCAGATGAAGAGTCTATTCCAGATGAACCTGTTACCAGGAGGAAGGCTAGACTACCGCCATCGGAGGAGCCAGCTAATGATGTCCCGGTTGTGAAATGGAAGAGACCTGTTGTACCGTCAGATGAAGAGTCTATTCCAGATGAACCTGTTACCAGGAGGAAGGCTAGACTACCGCCATCGGAGGAGCCAGCTAATGATGTCCC
>WLWI01004591.1_pt1 | contig 11656 bp, 9 predicted proteins | sample 6701501 | NCBI WGS metagenome assembly WLWI01 (sample SAMN12718690, study PRJNA515312) | sponge metagenome | isolation source: marine sponge | host: Mycale hentscheli | place: New Zealand: South Island, Marlborough, Capsize Point | collected 2014-11-01
AGATTTTAAGTAATTTGTAATTGCAGAATCTGAGTATTTGCTATTAGCAGGTTTAGAGAAAGCTTTAGCAGAAGGTGGATCCAGGGAAGCCTTAGCAAGAACTGGATCAGGTGAAGCCATGTAAGAACAATTTACCAGGCCACCACATCCACGAGAAATTAGCCGGGGGAACCCCAAATCGCTGGGGGTGTGCTCTAAATCGCTAGCGAATCGGGGGCTCCCAGGAGTTACCGATTCCCTAGCGATTTAGGGATGGGGGTGTGCGTATCGCTGGTATCCCCATATCGCTCCTACACCGGAATCGTCATTCGCTGAACATAATGTTTTCTTCATCCGGTAGGAGTCGGGATGGATAAATTAGATTCATCCGCAAAAACAGAACGAAGATTTTGAATTTTAATCTCTTCCCTGGGATGAGGTTAGAGACTACAATGGCAACACTAGGCTATTATTTTCTAATAACTTCAACCCTGGCGTTGTCCATTTATACAGTTCAAGTCTGTGAAGGTGAGTATCTGTTTGTTGTTGGCAGTTTAGGACTCATAGCTATAATTTTTTTTTCCAATGACAACGTTATGAGACGCACTGATACCAGTTACCAATTTATCGGTTGGTCGCATGTATGTAGCTAGTAGTTGGGATTCAACTAGGCTAAGACGGTATTTTAGGATGTGGTGATTCCAAAACCCACATCAGCAGAACGTGGCTAACAATTATACATTTCTGTAATAGCTGGAAAGTTTAGCAAACACATTGAAGTCATCACTTATCTAAGCTCTGTGCACTGTCTACAACAACTAACTAGACTGAGTACCTAAACCTGGCATTATTTAAGAAAACGGCTTGTTTAAGATTTTGTAGATTCTTTCTTTCAAGAGCAGTGAAGGATTCATAAAGATAATCAGATCCTGTTAACTATCTGTTAAGTAATGAGTCTTTGGAAATGAGTGCCATGAAGTGTTGTACATGATTGTTGTTACTCTTGTTGCTGGTGATGTGGTTATTGTTACTTTTGTTGTTTCTAAGTTAGAACCAAGGTGCTACTATAACCCCCACCAAAACATGAACATTTGACCATTTCAAAAAACCTGTAGATGTAACGCTTACAAGAAGTAACCATTTAAATGGTCGTTAAGTAGGGGTCTGGCTTTGTTTTAGCTGGCTTCCTGAGGGCTGTCCAGAAATGCCGTAAAATGTCCATCCCATCCCACGTCCCATGGGATCATGGGATTACATGGGATTGTCCATCCTATCCCACAGCCCCATGGAACTTTCCACGGGATGTTCACCTGTTCCTCTACAGATGCATGTGTCCTACAGTCCATCCCATCCTACAATCACATGGGATCGTGGGACATTCCATGGAATGTCCACCTGTCCCTCTCACTGACACATGAATATTTACTGTCCACCTCATCCCACGGTCCAATGGGTCTGTGAAGTAGATTGCGTGTAGCATTAATAATGATAGTGAGTGGTTTTTATTAATATTAACATACTTGTAACTTTGTCCACAATTACTCTTTCTTGCGTATTAAACCTAGCATGACACTTCCTTCGCTTCGCTCAGTTGGCTTGTCAAAGTGTGTCGTCGCGCCTTAGGCGCTCTGCTAATCTAATGCTAATCGTGCCATGCGCTTCTTGCGTGCGCTCTAACTTGACTCTAAGTGTTCATTATGTCAATACTTTCATGGGATCGTGGAATGAAATGAACAGTGGGAGTATCTGTAAGAGGGACATGTGGACATTCCATGTAATGTCCCACTGTCCCATGGGACTGTGGGATGCAATGGACAATCCCACTGTCCCATGAGACCAAGGGATGGGATGGACAGTGGGACACACACGCATCTGTAGAGGGACAGGGGGACATCCCGTGGAATGTCCCACTGTCCGGTAGGACTGTGGGATGGGATGGACAATGTACGGCGTTTCTGGACATCTATGGAGGAGTTTTGACATTACAAGGCTAATTTGTAACCATACAAATTTGTACAAGCAGGTCTAGTATTGGTTTCAAAATTAGTGGAATCCATAACAGCAAAAACATGGCTTTTACCCCTACTTAACAACCAGTTAATTGTGTAGCTATCAAAAGCAATTTATATACGAACTCTTTGACGTAAGTGTTATTTTGTATAGTGTGTATACTCAAGCCATGTGGAGGACATAAATGCTCATACTAGTACAGCATGGCATATACCTAAGTATAACATGTGAGCTATGTGTGGTAGGTTAACTGGGAGGTTGACAAGAGATGGGTAGAACGAAGCTGCCACCAGAGTCCTGGCAGGCTGATGTAGGTTCTAGCCTCAGATTATTAGGGCTTAGAGGGTTGTTGGACACAGCACTTAGCATATGTTTCAGTTTTATCACCAGAATTGAGTAACAGAAGTGCAAACGGCCAGGTATATATGTGACCGTCTACGGGAAAACCGGGCACAACGCGGCATGCGTAAATATCGAGAAAAAATCGATCGATTTCTTAAAAATGTTTTGTTTCAAGCGGACGAAAGGGAACGGTTAGGTCTATTATAGCGGGAACGACTTAAGCTATGACGATAAAACTTGGAGAGCTCAATATCTGGACGCCGACAACTCAGTAAGTGCAAAAATTTTTTTTCGAAGGGTGCCGCGTTGTGCCTGGTTTTCCTATAGCCGGTCACATATTAAACTGTTTAAATGTGGCATGAATGGTCCAGAACATAGGTGGTGTTTAGAGGGACAAGGGAGTGAAGGGAAATAACATAATGCATAACATAAATTCATTAGTGTCAAATTACAATTATTGAAGTGAATGGAAATGTATGCAACTGAGTGAATGTGTAAGTTTGTGTGTGACTTTGTTATGTGCGAGTTGGTTCTGAAGGTGTGGTTATTCCAGCACACTATGTTGGATACAAAAATGCAAGTGTGTCCCAGACGATATGAAGACCAATTATTTGTTAGTATGTAAACATTATTAGATAATATAATTATTCACTCTTTTTCCTATCATTGCTATTGTGGTAATGAGCTAATGCAGTAAAAATAGTGGGTAATTTCACACAGCCACATTGCTTGACATAATGAGTGCTTATTAGGAATCTTATTAGTGTCAGATATAGCTGAGCTAAGGTGCATAGCTAGGAAGCCCCTTTTCCGTTAAAACAAGCGTGATATTGTATTAATGTGTATTAAGGGTGCTCGCACACTTCCCACACACCTCCCACGTGGTTAATTAAGTCTGGTTGCTAGGGAAGAATTTTTATTTTTCTGTTGCCACTCCAGAACATTAGGTGGTGTATATAGGGAAAAGGGAGTGAAGTGAAATAACATAATGCATAACATAAATGCATTAGTGTCAAATTACAATTATTGAAGTGAATGGAAATGTATGCAACTGAGTGAATGTGTAAGTTTGTGTGTGAGTTCGTTATGTGCGAGTTGGTTCTGAAAGTTTGGTTATTCCAACACACTATGTTAGATACAAAATTGCAAGTGTGTCCCAGAGGATATGAAGACCCATTATTGGTTAGTATGTAAACATTATTAGATAATATAATTATTCACTCTCTTTCCTATCATTGCTGTTGTGGTAATGAGCTAATGCAGTAAAAATAGTGGGTAATTTCACACAGCCACATTGCTAGACATAATGAGTGCTAATTAGGAATCTTATTAGTGTCAGCTATAGCTGAGCTAAGGTGCATAGCTAGGAAGCCCGTTTTCCGTTAAAACAAGCGTGATATTGTATTAATGTGTATTAAGGGTGCTCGCACACTTCCCACGCACCTCCCACGCGGTTAATTAAAAATTTATGTATTTGTTTGCTTATTTTGTGTGTCAATATATTATTTTTTTAATTGGTAGTTATGGCTAGAATAGCATTACACTTTTTTTTTATTATTTAATCATATGACTTACATATTGACCTTTACAGGTCCTAATCGCGTGGTTTCCAAGCCGCGGGAATAGTTAGAGAATATCCTGATCGCGGGAACTCTCCCCACGCGTTATCAATTCGCGAGGTACTACTATTCCACGAAACAGGACGCCACATTTCTGTGGTTAAATTCACGGAAAAAAGTACACGCGCATTGCTATGTGCGAGCACCCTTAAGCTATACATGTTAGGCTCTAGAATCATGTACCAATTATTTAATGCGGTAGAAAACAAACAAGGAAAAGCAACACAACTACTTCACAAGTTATTAAACATACAACATCACAAGTTGAGTTTTAATTAAGCATACAAAACCACAGATTAATCTTACTAAACATAATATATTATATTAGATGTTAGAACAGAGAAAGTTTGCTATTATTATAATTTTTTCAGCCGAGAATGACTGAAAAGTCAAAAACTTTGTTCAAATAAGTACAATGATACTATATGCTAGTAATTTTAGCTGGAATGTCTCTTGGTGCTACTTGCTAATATTTAGCATGCACCATGAAAAAGAGAAGCAATGATAGGATTCGAACCTATAATAATGTTTACCTTATTTATCTGGGTAAGTTGGATATAAAGACACAATACAATTACTAACAACAAATAGAACTAGTGGTGTGCTTAAGCACAAATGGCGAGTGAGCTAGCCTGCTTTAAAGTGATTAATAACTATGAGCTGTAATTATTGCTAGTTTTCAAGGCCCACAACTAATTACTGAATCATAGACCGGTTCATTACTTTGTTGTTTCATCAAGAAGCTTTACCAACTTGAGAGGAGCAGGCAATAAAAAGGTCACACATTTCATATAAATAAGCACACACACACACACACACACTCACACACACACACATATATATATATATTTATATAATATATATATATATATATATAATATATATATATATATATATAATAATTATATATATATATATATATATATATATTGTCCAGGACTCTCCTGGACAACTGGCACAGGATGGCCCTGGCCAAAGAACAATAAACTGCTAGCTTAGTCATTCACCATGTATTGTTCATTAACTTAACTTACCTACCCTTTACCCACCATTAATGATATTCTTTTTCAAGATCACTGACTTCCGGTCAATGGTCCCTATTATTTAAGCTGGTTTAATTGTTGTATTTTTTGTTGCCTATCAGTGCTAACCTTGACCATTACACTGTCAAAAGAGTGCGCATTTTTGTGAGTGTCTTTGCAAGGCTGAAAGCTCGGTGGCCATCGGCTGCGCAAAACATATTTTTCATGGCACTATAGTAAATAGGCAGTCTGGTCCTTCGACATAGCTAAGCTGGGTAAAGAAGTGACCATCAGCAGGGCTATACCAACCATTTGTTAGAGTCCTTTTCATGGTTTTTCGAGCCGGATAAGCATACTTAGCTTGTTCTGGCAACCTATTAGCTACCTCCAACTGCTCCACCACCTGACTGATGCTCTTCTCTCTATAGTCGCTCTGGAGTAACTCCATTTGCCACTCGATTGAAGCCCCGCCAAAGTCAAATTCCACCAATCAATCTGTCAACTGACCTTCGAGACTCCTCACCTACGTCAATCTCTGGAAAGATCGTCCCAGATTTTCCCACCTCAACTTGATTTTTCAACGCCTTTCAATTTTTTCCCCCAACTATGGATCCTGAAGGCAAAGAAGCAGACCCTGTCTCGGTTAGCAAGGCTCTAGAGTCTCTTTGACGCAAACGCGCTACTCGCCACGGTAACCTGACCCGCCTCCACAAGAAAGTCGATAACCTCAGAGCAGTTCCTCTAGCCAAGAGCCGCAAGTCCGATGTCGAACATCTTAAGATTCTCATCAAGGCTGATATCGAGATACACCAAGATCTCCAAGATCAGATCGAGGAGCTCATTGACGGTGATCTCTCCCTAGAAAGCCATGAATACGAGGAACACACCAGCCGAGATGAAATCAACGACGGCATCCTCAAGGAATGTCGAGATCTCCTCAGACTTCTCTGTTGTTGGGAAGAAGTTCAAGGACTCATCAGAGAAGCAGACTTCTTGGACAAACCGTTCGACACTACTGCTTCCTACCTGGCAGACGTCAAGGACTTCGCCAAACGAATCAATGCCACCCAGACTCAAGCTATTAACTTCAGGGACAACCAGGAACTGGCTGACATCTTCACGACCTTATGGAAAAGAGTCCAATACTACAGGACGCAAATCGACAGACATCTCACTACCTTCACTCCAATGGATTCAGCCTCCACTACAACACCCACTGTGGCCAGAGCTGCACCAATCAATGTAGAACTGCCAAAGTTTGATGGGGATTTTCTCAGTTGAGAAAGTTTCATACTATGTTTACTGCCGCTATCACCACCAGAGATGTTGGGTTCTCTGAACTCGATAAGAAATGTCTCCCATTCTTCCCAAAGATGTCAAGGACATCGTGGACAATGCGCCAGAGAAGAAGGACCTCAGCCAGCTCCTAGAGCGACTAAAGAGAAGATATGGAAGGCCACAAGTCGTTGTTCCTCTACTGATCAAGAAGATGGAAAGCCACAGTCCTTCAGCTTCGAGTCCAGCGCATCCACACTCAAATATTTAAAGGATACGATGCCTTGGAGCCCTACATGGAAAATTCCCTCTCGTCCTATCTCCTATACCGAACCACTATGTCTCTGACTCCTGCAGCTAAAAAAATCTGGGACAATGCCGTGACTAAAAGGGAAGTCAAGCCAACCTTCGGCGACTTGATGACCTACCTGGATAATCGTCTCGATCAGCTTGCCCCGTCTAATCAGTTGAATTCGAACCCATCGTCTTCCTCTGCCTCATTCACCTCCAGTCCTTCCCCAGCCAAGAACAAGGTCAAATCCAAACCCAAAAGTCTAGCCTGCGAGGACAAGCACGGACTCAACAAGTGTTCAGTCTTTGCCTCCTTCAACACCGATTGGAGAAATAAGTTTGTCAGGGACAAGAGGCTCTGTATCAACTGCATTTCTGATACACATGGTTTTAAGATTTGTCCTTCTCATTTTACTTGTAGGTCCTGTGGTCAGCGCCATCACACCCTACTTCATAAAGACCCTCTTGAACCCACTGCCGCCTCCTTCTCCCTTGCTGTTGACAAAGAGGAGACCGAGGTTCCCGATGATGATGCCAACATCTCTCCTTCCTTCTCGAACACCATTATCGTGTCCATCTCTTCAACCGATGGAAAACCATGAAGGTAAGAGCAATCTTGGATTCCGGAGCAGATGTTTCTCTCATGAACAGTTCCCTGGCTACCTCTCTAGGACTCAAGAGGATCCCACATTCTCTCTCTTTTACAAGCAGCTTTGGCTCTGGCAGGAGCACTTTCTGTGTTAAGACCTAACTTCATTTTGATGATAGCTCCTTCACATTGACGTCCATCTCCTTTTCTGTACTATCCAAACTCAACCCACTCCTGTTCCAGTCGACAAGAAGTCTATCACTGACTTGCCCTTAGTCAGAGACCTTCACCTCTCAGGACCAGACAAGGGAGGATCAGTTCAAACATGGGAGGATCAGTTCAGCTCATCCTAGGGAACATGGATATGGAGCAGTGTGTCTATGATGGTCGAAACATGATTGAGGGTATCAAGATCATAAAAACCCCGTTTGGCTAGTCCATTGCTGGACCACTCTACGGAATATCACCTGTCAACGTTCTCAACACGACAACTGAAGAAGACAATCTGGACAAGAAGCTCTCCCGTCTGTGGCAACTTGACCAGATCCCCTCCCAACCATGACCCTGTAGTGGCTGACTTTCTTTCTTCCTACTTCCGGACTGAATGAAGATTCATGGTCAAACTGCCACGGAAATCCTCAGCTGTCCAACTAGGGAAGACTTGACCCCTAGCCCTGAAGAGACTTCTATCTGACGAAAAGACCGTCAAGAAGAAGGACAAGCTCCTAGATTTCCAAGGTGCTCTTGTGGAGTATCTCATCCTCGACCATGCCGAGGTCATCCCTCCGACCCAGATAGCCAATATTCTACACTTCTACCTACCTGTGCATGGGGTTTTCAAGGACAGTTCAACCACCACGAAGTTGAGACCTGTCTTTGATGCCTCTGCCAAGTCATCTACTGGAGTGAGCCTCAATGATATCCTGACCCAGGACCCTGCCTGTACCCTGCCTTGGCTGATGTCATCATCTGATTCCGGACACACAACATTGGAGTTGCAGCAGACATCTTTGAAATGTTCAGAGAGGTACTCTTACACCCAGATGACATGGATCTCCTTCGTTTCCTGCTCAGAGATGAACATGGCAACATCCAGGACTGCCGGATGAAGAGAGTAACTTATATCCTGACCCCGGACCCTGCTTGTACCCTGCCTTGGCTGATGTCATCATCAGATTCTGGACACACAACATTGGACTCTTACACCCAGATGACAGGGATCTCCATCGTTTCCAGCTCAGAGATGAACATGGCAACATCCAGGACTGCCGGATGAAGAGAGTAACTTTTGGTGTGACCTCCTCACCCTTTCTTGCCAGTCATGTGATCAAAACATTGTTTGACCTTGTTGTTCCTTCTCACCCTGTGGCCGCCTCATTAATGTCAAAGGACTTTTATGCGGATGACCTGATCTCCGGTGGTGCCACTGTTGATGAAGCTTGTACCCTGAGAATTTTTACTTGTGATGCTCTACTTTCTGCTAGGATGACCCTGAGGAAGTGGAGGACCATCTCACGAGAACTGAGAGACTCCATTCCACGAGACCTACAAGAAACCACACCTCTGGTTGTGTCCTCAACTGATGCAATCCCAAAACAGTGGGTATCCACTGGAATGTGACCTCTGACACCCTTCACGTGGCTACTCCTCCTCCTACAGTTGCTGCAGATGACATAACCAAACGCATGGTAGCCTCCGGGACAGTCAGGGTTTACGACATTATTGGTCTGTTCTCACATTCTATTGGGCCAGCCAAAATTCTACTGCAAGAGCTGTTGAAACTTGACTTGGCCTGGAACAAGCCTATTCCGTCTCACATAGCCGACCAATACAGAGACTGGATCCAGCAGATCCCTTCTCTTACATCAAATCCAGTGCCGAGAAGACTGTCCTCCTCCGATCTTCCCGTCATATTAATTTTTCTCCATGGGTTCTCAGACGCCTCTCAACTCGCCTATTGGGCCGCTGTGTACCTGAGAAGAATTCATGCAGACAACTTGACTCACTGTACTCTCCTGTCTGCAAAGTCCAGGGTCATGCTTCTCAAAGCACTGACCGTTCCCAAGGCTGAGTGGCAAGCTGCTCTCCTGCTCACCAAGCTGCTCACTTACCTTGTCTCTCAGATTCAGGTGCCCATCTAAGACTGTTATGCCTGGTCAGATAGCCAGATTGTCTTACACTGGCTCAATAACTCCATCCAAGCTCCAGCAATTCGTCCTCAACCGAGTGAAGAACATCACAGAATTCCTCCCTGCCTCGCAAAGGAGATTCGTCAGATCCCAAGAAAACCCCGCTGACTTGGCCAGCAGAGATTTTTCTCCTCAGGAACTCCCCTTTTCCAAACTCTGGTGGCTTGGGCCGCCATGCCTCCAGACTCCTGGTCGTTTCTGCCACTCTAACAGACACTTCCAACCCTGCCCTCCAAGTCTCTTGCCTGACAGTCTCATGTGAACGTGACAGGCAGGAGATGGATTTCCAGTCGAATCTAGCCAGTAGATTCTCATCATTCCTACGCATGACAAGGGCAATAGGTTGGATCTCCGATTTATCCACAACGCCCAGAAAACAAGACAAAACGTTGTGTCCTACCAGTTCTCCAATCGTCAGAGAGTGGCAGAAATGGCCAGGAGTGAGGCATGGCGGCCCAAGCCATCAGTGTTTGGAGGAGAGGTTCCTGAGGAGAAAGACTTCAGCTGGCCAAGTCTGCGTGGTTTTCTTGGGATCTGATGAATCTCCAATGCGAGGCAGGGAGGGATTCTTGAGGTGGAAAGGCTGTGATTCATCTGTCTTCGTTCTGACTCCACTGGTGACCAGGAGTAGGCCATCTTGGGAGATGTCCACTATGTAGTGTCTGAGACAGTGTCCTCGTGGGAGTGGCTTCCCCTGCTGGATGAGCGAGAAGACACCAGCAAGAGACTCTCGTTGAGACAACTTGAGAATTGTTGTCTTGGCTCGTCGTGTCCAATGGACACCTCCAACCCTGCTCCCCCTGTCTCCTGCCTGACTGTCTCATGTGAACATGACAGGCAGGAGATGGAATTCCAGATGAATCTAGCCAACAGATTCTCATTACTCCATTGCATGACAAGGGCAATGGTTTGGATCTCCGATTACTCGACAACGCCCAGAAAAACAAGACAAAACATTGTGTCCTACCAGTTCTCCAATCGTCAGAGACACGACAAGCCAAGACAACAATCCTCAAGTTGTTTCAATGGGAGTCCCTTGCTGTTGTTTTCTTGCTCATCCAGCAGGGGAAGCCACTCCCACGAGGACAAAGTCTCAGAAACTACATACTGGACATCTCCCAAGATGGCCTACTCCTGGTCACCAGTGGAGTCAGAAAGAAGACAGATGAATCACAGCCTTTCCACCTCATTCTGCTTTCAACGAAATCTCGACTGACCATTATCCTACTCAAGACACTCCATCCAGGCATCTTCGTGTTCGCCTCCATCCTGGGTCACACCTACTGTATTTCGGAACTGCGCAACACCCTCAAGAAGATCTCCAGATCCTGTTCCAACTCTCAACGAGCCTACGGACAGACCTTGACGACACATGGGCCTCCTACCTAGCAGACTAACTACTCCAGCGCCACCCTTTGTAAACGTTGGAATAGATTTTGCCGGCCCCTTCACCCTAAGACAGGGCTACACCAGGAAGCCTGTGTTGATCAAATGCTATTATGTCATATTTGCTTGTATGTTCACGAAATGTGTTCATCTTGATGTTTGTGCTTCCTTGTCCAGAGATGATTTCCTGGCCACCTTAAAATGGTTTACATCCAGACATGGGGTCCTGTGCATTCGTGGGACGAACCAGAAGACAAACCAAAGATGCAGACAGTAGAGTTTTAGGATCTAAGGATTCTTGCTGTTTGACGAGAAGTGCGACCTTGGTTACGTTGCCCTTAGCAAAAGCTATGGCACGTTTGTAGTCCGTGACAACTGCTTCAAATCGGCTAGTTTACTATACAAACTTTACAAAAGTGTAGTATTCCGAAGTATCAGAGTGGTAGTTCCAAAAGCATTGGAAAAGAAATTTCAGGTAGAACCAAAGTATTGGACTGAGTTGAAAGGAAGGTTACTGGATCTCTGTAGCTAGATTCCACGGAGTATCCGGCTCGAAGGACCAAATTATGTAACGACGGTAGAATGCCAAGGAGAGAATAATTCCCCAAGTATGGTTATTAATTAAAGTTATAAAGAATAGTTCATGTAATACAGCGAGTAACTGACCTCAAATTTTTAAATATAAGAATGACCAAAAAAAGTAACTAAGAAACATTAAAATGGAAAACGGACTTGAACATCGCCGATCGCCGAACATCGACGTTTAACGCCGAGTACAAGGCGCAAGTGCAAAGGTAAAGAGACTAAAATGAAATAGTTTGTGTAGGACTAAATGAAATAGTTTGTGTAGGACTTCTTTCCTCATTCGGCTTGAACAATTACTATTGTTGTTGATTTTTATGTGATTGGTTTACTAATAATAATTCTGTTTTTTTTATCCATTTATTACTTATG
>WLWI01004592.1_pt1 | contig 11655 bp, 6 predicted proteins | sample 6701501 | NCBI WGS metagenome assembly WLWI01 (sample SAMN12718690, study PRJNA515312) | sponge metagenome | isolation source: marine sponge | host: Mycale hentscheli | place: New Zealand: South Island, Marlborough, Capsize Point | collected 2014-11-01
GGGGGGGGGGGGGGGGGGGGGGGGGGGGGGGGGGGGGGGGGGGGGGGGGGGGGGGGGGGGAGAAAGTGGCTTCAAAAGGAGGCTAGTGCCCCCCCCCTTCCCCCCTCTCCCCCCAGGAAAAGTGTAATGCTAGACAAGAATAAGGGAGTGTGGCCAAATTATCATGTACTACCATGCAATTTTGGGTGTTTAGTTATTAGACACTAGGAATCCGACTCACTACTGTAAACTGGAAACCCACTTATCAAATTTAAGAATGTAACACACACACACACACACACACTTGCCTACCAAAAGAAAAGGAAGTAGTAACATAAATATAAAGCTAATACCTGCGGACACGCGAGAAATATCTCTACCCTCGGGTAAGTATGACGGTTGTGGAGTATCTAGTTCATCATCACTGGAAACCCAATTTCTGGCGTTCTACAAAGTAAAACAAACATACAAAAGTATATAATTATGGACTATTTAGTAACTAGGGTGGAAAATAAGTCTTACCAAAGTTAAGATTTTGTTGCTACTGAAATTTTAACTAATTAGATACTATATCAGATATTTATCCATCAAATAAATCAATATATGAATTAAATAAATGAACAGCAAATTAAAGTATTAGTCAAATTTTTGTTGTTGTTGCTTATAAAAAAATATTTAAATAGAGACTTATGTTTATTACTTTCAGTAAACTACAAACATACTACTATAACCCTCTCGCACATGCACACTAAGGGTTAAATATAACTACAATATACTTCATATTACAATGAAATCAATTACAACTTCTGCCACCACCATATCTTTAGCTTTAAATAACTCCTATTATTATCGATTAAATGACTTTAATGTCGCTCACCCTAATTAGCCAGTTTCCCATCCTTCTAGTAACCTTGGCACTATATAGAGTGTGAACAGAGTCAGTGAACGCAATTTTGTGCACTTTTTTTAAGAAATCATCTGAGAACTCTGATGCCTACATTAACAGAGAATAATGAAAATAACACTCCATGTGGTACAATACTGCACCAGACCACCTAATTAATATATTTGACAGGTCATGTCACTTAAAAAAATTTTTTTAAATTAAAAGAAATTGTCTTATACCACAGAAATCACAGCCAACATTAGTAACTGTATGCGCATGGAGTATGGAATCCTTACTGTTACATCAATAGGTTGCAAACTGAAAGCATTCAGAAACAAGCTAAATGAAGAAGACACACCAATATCATAAATAAACAACAACAAAAAACAAAACAAAAAAACAACAGGTACCAACCATGTGACAAGATTCAATTAGCTTTATAAACTTACCAAATCTACAGTGACCACGCCTCCATAGCTATGAGCCACAATGTCTATTCTCTTAGCTTCAGCTGACTGGACATAATTCTGCCATACATGGCGAGCATGTTGCCCAGGAGTAGCATTTTCCTAAATAAAAAAAAAATTATATGTGTACTTGTACATATAATTTGCTATGCTACTATTACTACTACACTTGGTAATAGACACTTTTCAATCGTATTGTGAAATACTATTATGTTGCTACTTTCCCTTCTAATTATATAAATCGTTGTATGGGCCTCATATATAATAGTTACATCAAGACTACTAATGCAGGATAATTGGTGGGCGAACGAGACAATGTTAGGTACATGTAATAGCAAACATCAATGTAAATTTAAATACAGCTCATATTTGACAATTTATCGAGCTTTTGACACACGAGAATATCATGAACTTGTTGGCTTAGTATATGTACGAGTGATTCAGCCATGAGCTTAAATAATCAGACTAGCAATATTCCCTCATTAATTTTGATTGATAAAGAAAGCAGTCCAGCCTTGAGCTAGATGTCAGAGATTTTTGTGTACTGAAAATGTGTTAAAGGCAAGAATTACAAAGGAGCTACTTAGTAAATGAGTTACATTGCTTTAAAAAGGTGCAGTTAGTAAATTATTACGTTTTTGTAGTCTCGAAGTCACGTGATCAACACGAGTTCGTAGAATTAAGCGCATGGGCGTAAAAATATTAAAGCGGGTGTCTACACAATATACAAATCTGTCTCTCCAAGCTCTCTCTAAATTCAAACAAATTCGGCGAACGCAGAAGCGGCTGTAAGACTGCGCCGTCACCTAGGAGAAGTTTTAACGCCACCAGAGCAAATACTAAACCAACTACATAAAATTTAGTCATGGCAGAACAACAATCACTAGATGAAGGAACAGCCTGGGCAACAATTGGAACTAGAAGTACAACAAAAAACGAAGCTTCTGAGGGTACAGACTTGAAAAACAGCGAGCAGGAAACAAATACTACAGACCGGGCCGAAAACTCTGATCCTGTTGACTCAGCGGGAAATAATACAACCAATCCAGACGCCGAGTCTGTCAACGACAAAGACCATGAAGGTAACGGGTTGGAGATAGACATGGACGCACCTATGGAACCCATCCAGATCGAAGCACCGGAGTCATCAGAAAACACAAGCACTGAAAATGAAAAGAAACAAGAAGACAAAAAGAATTTCATCGGTGATGGATTTGAAGTGGTAGGAGAAGAAGAGAAGAGAACAGAAGCTGTAAAGCAACGAGATAGATCACGCTCTAGGGAGCGAATCCGCTATGCAGAATCTACCAATAGCTCCAATCCAAAAAAAGTTCGCTCCAGGGTGTTTGTTGGACAAATTAATATGGACAAATGTAACAAAGAGGGACTGGAAGATGCTTTCTCCAAGTATGGTAATGTTGTTGGTAGCAACTTACAGAATGGTTACGCCTTTGTACAGTTTGACAGTGAAGAGTCCGCACTTCTGGCTATCAAGGGGATGAACAAGGCACAGCTCTTCGGGAAAGAGATAGGTCAGTGGGTACAGTTTGAGGGTGGATGGTGCAAGTGTGGTAACATGGATGTGATAGTTGGTTTAGTGGTAAATATTGTAGAGTGGGCACTATATAGGAAGCATTTCTGAACTATTTATTGTCTTAGAATTAGGAATTTTACATTCCATAGTCTTCATTATTTTAATACGACAATTATTTTTGTGGCCCTAACTTTTAGTATGTACAGACTACAGTGTATTATTATCATTCTTGTCTTTCTGTTATAGCTGTGTGCAAGCCGAAAGCATGGATAGACCTGGACAGTAAGTGTAGTGAAGATGACATAAATTTACCAGCTGATTCTGATGTAATACTGGGTGAATGCCAAACATGCACTGTAGCATTGAAACTACTGGCTATGAATTATTGTTTTAAAAACCAACCAATTTGGTGGTACTTCTCTTCAAAAATATAAAAATTGTATGGTTGAGAGTATAATAATCCATTCTAACAAATATTAGAAACCTTTAACTGCGGTTTCAGACTAGAAATACTTTGTATTAAACCACCGAGTTACAACTGCAATAGAATTGGTGGCCCATATTATTAAACAATTAGACACATTATTACTGCTGCTACTATTATTTTTACTGTTTCTTGCAGAGGAAGAAGCACGTATGGACTCGCGGTCACAGAGAGCTATGATGGAAGAATTGGAGTACCTTCGAAAAAAGGATGCGGAAAGAAGCCGCTACTCCCGTGGCTATGACGATCGTCACCGTGGCTATGACCGAGGCTACGATAGATACGAACACGATCGGTATCACTCCTATGAAATGGATCGCGGGGGCGATCGCTATGGATACTATGGGACCCCACAACCACCCTCCTCCAGGGGACCACCTTATTATAGCGAAGATCGCTACGACAGCAGAATGCGTGACCCTTACTATGGGGGTGGAGCCAGTGGGGCTGGATCTAGCAACAGAAGCGGAAGCGGAATGGGAGGAGGAGCAGGAGGAGCAGGAGGGAGTGGGGCTTCGGGATATTATACAGGAAGTGGAGGTGGAAGTGGAGGAAGCTATTACGGAAGGCGCATGTAATTAGGGGGAAACACCCATTTCACCCCTGCTTTAATCAATGCGAAAAACAAAAAAAAACAACAAAAAAACACTCAAAATCTTATACATGGTAGGTTACAATATTTAGTATATTTTCACGTAATGCACTCGGTTTTTGTGCTGGATGCTAGCCCACTGTCTCTAGCTTGGGCACTGTAGCATAATCTTATCTTCATTTCTCTTTATTATCTCTACTGCAGATCTACCTACAAACTTACTAGACTGTCCTTACAAACTCCTTATGTACTTCACTTTTTTTTTTCTTTTTTTTTTTTTGCTATATATTATGTATTTAGCATTTTCTTCTACTATTCTGTGTATGCTATTGCTACAAAAAATGCTATATAATATAAATTTATCTTGCTTAAAGCATGTTACTGCTGTTATTCTGCTAGTCTACTTGAATCTATTATCTGATTGGTTATTTACACTTTTATCATGCCTTGCTATTCATTTGGGAAGTTTTCTCCCCTACTAAACTTACTCTGATTGGGCGCCGAGAGCCCTTTACTTCTGCATAATTTTCATTAGTGTTTAAAACCAGAACACCGTATTCCTCCTATAGGAATAATAAATTTCCAGGTGAATACATAAAATAACTTTCTGTATTGCAAGTTAATTAAATATTGTAATCAAAGGGTGAATGGAAGGAATCGGAGTTTGTTAGTTTTTTGTTTGGTTTTGTTTTTAATATAAAGAAACTTTAGGATTGAATTATGTGTGAATTATACATTCTAATATGATATTTTATTATTTTTTTTACAATCTAATTGAATTTGTACTCACCTGTACACCTCTTTTGATGTACGGAATTTGAGTGCCACTATCGATGTCTTTATTTATTATGAGACTGAAAAAAATAAAATTATGACACACACAAACGATGTGACTAAGCGATCTATTACTCTTAGTATTAGGGTATTAATGAATTCATCAAATATATTAATTTTTTGTGTTGGAAATCTCTGGAGTACGCCACTCCCCCAGGGTGGGCTGCAAATAGAACTTGGCTTCAAACCATTCGAGGATTCACAGTCAAGTTCAAGTGGAGCATTACCCAACAAGAGTGATACAATTTAGGGGGATACCCGGGGAAGATAAAAAAAATAATTTCCTGACGTTTTCACCTCTAATTAGAACCCACCTTTAAGCCAGACACATTAGAATTCAATTACATTTAAATCGTATGGCACAACTGGTGGTCACATATAAATACAATACGTTACGCATACCTCCTAGCCCACTGGCCTGCCCTCACTGCACCACTGCCGTGGATCAAAATGAGCAGTTTTTCTTTCTTAAGTGCTCCTTTGGTCTTGAAGAAGAATGATCTTGCTTCATATTTGGAAGCATCTTCCTAAGAACACAAGCACATGAAGCAATGAACAGTTGTGTGGCTATTGCAAGCATAAACCACGGAAGACTCAAGTGATCAGAGTTCAGATGGAAGGGAGTGGCAAGGTAGGCTAATCAATAAGGTTGATCAGTTGTTGCACAGGTAACATACTGCTAGCACTTGTACACAAAGTACACCAAATTACTGCCAACTTGCTCTACACCACATATGTAGTACTAACACATCCAGACAACACACTGCTAATACACTCACAACTTCACCACACATACAACATACATACGCCTAATGCAAGTGGTAATTACACAAATCAGTGCTAATACACAAAAACTATCTTACTGGAATCTGTACTCTCTCCATGCCAGTGCCTTCAAGTAGTTGGTAAACTTCATCAGTGATGACCTAACACAAAATAATGTTACGTGATATCTAATGTATGCTAGGTGTGGCTCACTTAACAAGATTTTTTTTCCTTGTTTTTTTTTTTGGCTGGGGGCGTGAGACACTGTACTTGACCACACCCATTTTTAATCCATACTACTTGAATGTGCATGACTATTTGATAGTGTATATTCTTCACCCTAATCAGCAAAGGTCACATGCATGTATGTACATGAATTTAATACTCGTAAAATTCCATTTTAAACATGAAAATACCTGGGGAGGGGTCTCTTACCCAGCTTCTATTATTTCAGTCATAGATCATGATAGGCAAAGAACACGCTATAGCACTTGGGTGTGGTCACAAACACATCATATTGGTACTCACGGTAGCAATTGTGAAATACTCTCTTCTCAGTATCAATGTTTTCCTACCTCTCCCAGGGCTTCGTAGTGTTTCTGGTTGAAATGACGATCACCTTTTTTCACCTCATAGTTGAAGGGTTCGCCTGTGTCTACGTGCACTAGTCTTCCTACATACACAGATAAATGGTGGCAAATTCACTCATTGTTTCATACATATAACACAAAACTCAAATACATAATTATTTATAAATTTAAAGTTCATACAACCTTCAAAAGAAAAATGTAAAATGTCCAAGCCTTATTCAGAAGTGAGGGACACATCTAGTTATTACACACACACACACACACACACAAACACAAATTCTCTTGCAACCGCTAAAGGTTATGCGCACCTGGCAGAGCCAGGATGCCTGTGCACTAAGCAGGCACTGTGAGCCGTGCAAGCAAAGCTAGGACACAACCACTACACCACACAGCCACCACACGCACACACATACAGAACATGCAATTCAAATCAATATAAATTCCAGGGTTTTTTTTTTTTTTGTTTTTTTTTCAGAAGTAAGGAATACATTTCACTAGTAAATAATATCATACTCACATGCATGCATAACAAATCAAGTGTACATGTGTGTGTGGTACACACTGGGCCATAGCATTCACGATTTTCATTAAATTGGCATGTCCATGCAATAGTTGGAAGAGATCACTAGTGTTTGATTTGCACATGCCATATTTTATTTGTGCGTATGTAACTATAATAGGCTACTACTGATGGTACGGAGTTGAGATTAAGTCTGATGTTATCAATATAAAACAAAATTCCCAAAATGGAATCGCCAAGGGTCCTGTAGTTTGGCTAGATTATAGTGTACATTTAGTAATGGGAATAGAAACTGGCTTTGGTTGCCCACAAAAAAGAACTCACTACACACTCTAATGAGCAGGAAAAACCATACTGGGAAAATATACATAGTACATACTAAGTGCACAAGTGTATGATCACACCCACAGACCACACCCACTGGCTGCTCCTTCTGTGATTAAAGGTGTTTCCTGTGAGCCAGATTCTGATAGCTGACTGAACTGGCAATGAGTTGTAATTACATTAGAGCTAACTTGGGGGAATCCCCCGGGGAGTACCCAGGGAAATTCTCAATAAAGGCTTCCAAAAATGGACACGTAACATCTGTATTTTTCATAACAGATGTAAGCTATGAGTGAGTATTGTTATCTAGAAGTTAAAAAAAAAAAAAAAAAAAAAAAAAAAAAACACAGCAAAATTTCTCTTAATGCACTAATTTCCACTTACTGCATACAACTACACATACACACCAAAACAATGTCTTGACAATATGTTCAGCTTACCAACAACAGTGTCTAATAAGTACCAGAACCTGCCAGTGACAAGATATAGCCTTGGACAAGAACTACAATACCTTAGTCTTTTATTTGAACCTCATTCCAGCATGAAATTATATGTAGTTCCATGTACATATAATCCTACATAGCAAGTTCATAAGTTTCCTGAGTCATTCTATGTATATACTGTATGTTCAAATGAAAAACAAAACTTAGCGCTATTTGCACAGATTTTGTAGTGAACACAGGAAGTAAATGAACCACAAACACACAGGGATAGCTAATACATACGTACGTACAATACACAATTCCAGACTAATACACTAAATACAAATAAATTTTGGAGTTATTGGAAAATCTCAAACAAAATTACCACATATAAAATACGTTATCTCTTGAACTCACCATCCTTAAACTCGTATTTGAATCCTTTCAAAGTTGTTGGAAATTGCCCGTCAATGTAGATCTCCCTCCAGCTTCCATCCTCTTCACTAGCATCTGTATCATTGCCAGGGGAGGATGACCTCAATCTTTCTCTCTCTGCAGCACTGTCTGCTTCACTCCCACCAGTGCAACTGCCACCACCCATCTCAACGCTCTCCTCATTGCTCACCACGGACACACCCACATTCTCGTTCACCTGTCTCTCCTGACTTGTGGGCTCCGATGGAACCCCTGGTTCCCTTTCTGCACCAACGTTATCTCCTCCAACAATTTGAGGGTCATTATCACCTTCAGCGCCACATCCAGTATCACCTCTCTCACTGGATGGAGGTTCGGAATTTTTATTATTATTACACTCTAGACTGATGTCTTCCATTTCTACATCTCCATCTTGTAGATTTCCTGCCACTTCGTCATCTTTGCTGGAGTCTGTGTGGAAAATTAGAAGGATAGTTAGTTTCTACGTATAAGTTCTAAAATACAAATCCACATTTATAATCATCTCTCTTACTTAATATTGCAGACTCAGGGTTTTCGCTTTCCCCAGTGTTTTGGCTACTGCCTTCCGTTTCTCCGTCATTCTCAAGTTGCGTCTTGAGCCTTTTTGTCGGTACTTTGTCATCTTCTGTGTGAACAGGATCGCCAGTGTCCATACTTTCTACAATGTAGTTAATACATATACATGTATCTGTAAATGAAATTCATGCACACATTTCATTATTTTACCTTCTCCAGACATTGGACAGGTATTGACCTACAGGAAACCAAAGTAATACGAGATACATAATTATGCTTCTGTTGATAACCCCTTACCATCTTTATCTCCGCAACAAAAAAAAATTGTATTGTAACATACCAATCAGCAAATTGAAACCGTTTACAATATACTTAAAATTCATGTAGTTGTAAAATATCAACTTGGGATAGTGTTAAAGATTAATTTATCCAAAAGATGTATTAGTAATTGGGGGAGTGAGTGAGCAGTTACAGACACAATCAGGGGTTTACAAACTAAAGCAAATTGTCTGGAGTATAGCTATTATATATACATATACTGTAGTGATAGACACAAATGTGTGTGCATGTGACTTAAGAAAGTGTGGCATATTAGTAGTGCATGTGGTGAAGTAATGAGAAATTTATAGTCACTGGGTATTGATATTCAGGTCACTAGCTTAAATGCCGAATGCGCTGTACGTATATCCTAGCTGCTTACCAGAACATTCTAGAAACCGCTAAAAGACACGCCCTACATCTTTCCAGTATGAATTTTCAGCACATATTCTCACTTGTAGACCACTCCCTCCTGCTATTTGTCATGTGACAACAGAACACAAAAGGCTAGCTTAACAATTTAAACACAAGAACTTGTTTCCCGGAAAGGAAGTTTCAAACTCTACAATTTCGAGGACATCTTTGAGATTTCTCTAATATCCCACAGGACTAATGAGACGAACACTGCTCTCTTTTTTTCAGAGTCTTCAGAAATGTTTCTTCATATGGAGGTTTTTAGTTGTAAGTTATAGTTATAAACCAAAATTGAGGTTTGTATGCGATTTATAAATCGCAATACAAATCTAATGATTTTGGTTTATAACTATTTTATAGCCCAAACATAAACAACGAGCAAAGTATAGCTTTAGCTATCTTAGTAATTGTATTAAAGTACCCAAACTCTTCATTATTCCATTTTGCTTTGATCTGCCTTCTATCATAATTATGGTTGCTAAGAACTATATCAGACTTTTCCCCGCTAATACATTTTCTTACGAGCATACCAGACTGTATCCGATTTATAGTTCTTAACGACTAGCGCAGTCGCTCGGGTAACGGGCTATAATGTCATTATTATTATTAATACTACTACTATTACTACCACTACTACTAATACTATTACTACTACTAGCTACTGATACTGGGGAGCAATGCGCACCCTGATGGTATCCCTGATTATTAAACTAATTATTGCTAATAGGGCACATAGTTTCCAGAACAAAATTACATTGCCGCTTTATTGGAAGTACAACCAAAACCTAAGGATAAACGGGACATCAAAAGTAATTTAAAATCACACTTCACACTTTGTTCATAAAATCTGCAGTCATAATCCACTGCTGACAGACAACAAATGAGTCCCATACTGAACTAATTGTATTGAACTCACACACATACATACACATTCCCCATACAGATAGTCTGGACAGAATTAATATAAAAAATGCTGGCTTAGGCAAACAGCATTTACTGCAGATATTTATCTACAATTTCAGTAGTTTAACAACTCTTTCCATACCAACAACCAATTGACACACATGCACACACAACTACATGACTTCGGTCAATAACAATTGATGATAGTACATTCACCACAGAGAGAGGAGAGAGAGCTAAAACTGGCTGCAACCATGATTTGGAGTTATTTTAAGGCTACATTATTACTTTTTCCCCACTAATAGCTATCAGGTTCCCCAAAATTACTTGAATAACATATAAAAGAAACCCAATATCCTTCTAAATAACCAAGATTTACTCGCAGAGGTTTCCTTAATCAGTACCTGACAAGATGAGTTTGTTGAGTTCCCAGGCAGCCAACAGACACCGAGTAAGCAGACTAAAATTGACAAGTAAATACTACTCCTTCTCAGACACATACACGCCTACTTTATAAGGGGGTTATCCCTGACGATGTTTTTCTCGACGACACTTTACCTAATCTAACGATTGGTAAAGTGTCTTTCGTGGAGATACTCTCGCGGGCTGACCAGATTCTCCTCCCCAGGCCCCTCCTACTTCGCTTAGCCGAGCGAGCAAGCAATAATAATAAATTGTGCAAGTAGCTTTCTCCAAATTGTTTCTTTAAAATTATATTTTCTGGGATACTGCTGACGAGTAAATGTAGCTGTGAGAATAACATCCTATTATGAGTTACACTATGCATGCCTCAAATTAATTCACGCCCTCCCCTTCCTCCCACTTTTCAACATGCTCCTATCCATCTGTGTCCTAGTAACACCGCCTCCATATTTGCAGCTGGAATCACTACATTCTCTCAATTATAGTTTCCGATGTGAATATTTAATTGGTATAATGTTGAGCTAACCCTGCCAAAATTAAGGAAATAATTAATAATTAAATAATTTTTAGTGTAGTTAATTCATATAGTCTGATGTTGGAAAGCTGCAACATCTTTTCAAGTAAGGGTAGCGAAGCAACTATCTGGCTACTTGCAAAAAATTTTTTTGATGTTATGGTATCATTAGATTCATCTGATAAAATGAAGCACCTACATGATAGTTAGACTTCTGTTAATAAATTGGGTGTAACTGAAACTTCATGTTGTCTTTAAATTCAAGGAAATGCAATCTACTGCTAGCTAGAAATACAGTTACATTTGCAAGTTTTTTGTAATTGTAATTGTAATAATTGTTTTCTTATAGCTAAGTCATCCAATTGTAATGAATATTTAATTTTCATACTATTGTTTTAACTGGTTAACAATAAGTTCAACTTCAATTCAAGGCAAGTGTCAATGGCCCATTGAACTCTCCTCATTCGTGTGAAAAGTCTCTTGCACACGACATTCCGAAGTCTTGATACCAAGTGGCGCCTCTTTCCTTGCATTTGCCTTGTTGATGTAGCAGTAGATTCATCACTATGAATAGTTGGCACAGCTGCATTGCTAGCTGAGTTAATGGGATGATCGACATGATCCATAGAATAGGATGAAGCCAACAATTCTAGAGATGCGTTTCCTGCTGAGTTAATATTGCATTCATCCTGTTCTGATGAATTTGATGCCGCA
>WLWI01004593.1_pt1 | contig 11652 bp, 14 predicted proteins | sample 6701501 | NCBI WGS metagenome assembly WLWI01 (sample SAMN12718690, study PRJNA515312) | sponge metagenome | isolation source: marine sponge | host: Mycale hentscheli | place: New Zealand: South Island, Marlborough, Capsize Point | collected 2014-11-01
TTCTTCACCAAACATTGTTCTTCCTTCTTTTTTTAAAAAATTAAAAACCACTCGGGCAATTTAGATTTTGTTTACCCCCCCCCCCCCCCCCCCCCCCCCCCCACCCTTCTCTAACCCCTTCTCCTTTCCTCTTCCTCTAAATACCCTCTTGTCACATAACCACTTCTTTTTCTTTACCACACAATCCTTTTTTCCCCTATCTCCTTCTCTACCCCAATCTCTCCTCTTTATCCCCCTCACTCCTCCTTTGTTCTGCTCACCTGCACTGTCCTGCTGGCATTCATCTGCTCACTGTGCAGCTTGTCCCACTCTCTGTTCTCCCTCATTCTCTCCATATTCTCTTTGTGCTGCCGCAGCCTTCCCAGGTCGTGGGGGACACTGGTCTGAGATAGACTCTGGATTCTATTCTCCAGGAATCGGATTGGAATGTACTCCAGGAGGCCTTCGGGCTGGTTCCCATAATCTAGGGATTCCTCCGGATCATTACTGGATTGTGAGGGTGTGGCTCCTCCTGGTTGGCCCCTTTTAGGATATACAACACATGGAAATTCAATAATTAGTAGCACATTTGGAAGTGATGGTCTGCTCATTCATACAGCTTAAGTAAACATGCTTACTGGTCTATTGATACTCTTAAGAAAATATTTTACCTTGAACCTATAGCTGTCTCCCTCTTCAAAGACAGCTAACTCAACACTAGTGACTACTGCACTTGCAAATTGATTCCTGTTTATTAAACAACTATCTAATTATCTATTCACTGGCCAAGCCACAGTTCCTAAATTGAGTAATTACTGTCTCTTGACAATAATAAAGTCACCAGCAATATTAAAACACACAGAGCTATAATGCATCTACAGATAATGTTAACTTTATTAAAATATATATATATAATCTGTACAAATAAGCCATTTTCATGACCACGTTTTCTTCCTGCGTACACTCTCCAGTCGTCCTTGGTACAAATAGGTCTAACATTCCCACCTAATAGGTACTTCGCCGATCCCTAAATTTCTCAGCGTACATTTTTATAAAGCTTTCACTCACCCAGTCCACCGCCTTCGAATGTAATCCATCTTCCTCCCTTTCTCTTTGTTTACATTTAATACTCCAATAGGAGCTCACCAACCGCAAAGCACGTGCCCCCAGTCAAAATACAACACCACAATAGTCAGTCTTCGAACAAAAACCGATAAAATTCTGGTGCCTGCAAAACTAGGCTTTGTATCGGACACCCGAAGAACACCAGAATGGTAAGTGACAGCTTTAAAATGTATTGCGCTTGTAGTTTCAATGGCTACGCTCTAACCACCACAGAGATCTCCGTCGGCTACTTCTGTCGGGAAAGGGGGAGGTGGAGGGACTAGATCACCGAGAGGATCTTCTGGAGGAGGTCTCAAGCAGAGGTAAGCTGCCTCTACCTAGGCCTAGGCGGCAGTCGGGTTGTAAGGACGATTTGTTATGGAAACGGGCGACCCTTTACCTCTGTATCAATATCGAAAGCTACGGTAGTTCTATTTTCTTTACTGAGGCTGCCAGGCTGAAGTGCATAGTTTACTTATATTTATCTGTGACATGTAGGTATTAGCATACTTAAATAAGTGAAGTTTTGAGGAGTAATTTGTTTGCTTAGAAAATCATTGCTACATGTGAATTACATGCATTTAGAAATGGAATCAATAAAACCATCATATCTTTGTTAGTTTTCATAGTGTTGTGCTTTATTGTTGCTTTTATTGACATTCACATATGTTCATAAGCCACAATGTGTACTTATTGATGTACCAGGCATACTCTGAAAGTTTATAAAAAAGAACAGATGTGTAGGAAAATAGATATGTGTACGAAAATAGGAAAGTCAAACAGTATGTTGTGTGGTATGTGTAAGTTTCAAACTTATTAAGCTGTTTGGGTTATATTGGTGTGAAGGAATTATAGTAAAGTGTTTATTTCGATGCAACTTGTTCAAGGGCTTCAGTTCTTGTCGGGCGAAAGAGTTTTTTTTTACTTAACTTCTGTTGTATTTAGGTGGTCCCCTCTGTGGTAATAAGTGAGTTGGTTAATTTAAACCGGGTCTGTGCTTGTTTCAGGTGGTTGTTTCCCTTTGTTTAGGATAGAGTAAGGTTTCTGTTTGCAAACTATTGTAATGTGAGGTACATGTTTTGGCTGTTGCCAGTGTTGGACACAGTTTTTCTTAGCTCTTGTAGCCGGTGTCCAGTGTTGACTGGTCTTTAACCTCTTGTAGCCCAATGTCTGTCTTATCTTGTAGCCCAGCACCAGTCTTGCCCTGTAGCCCAGCGCCAATCTTACCCTGTTTTAAAGGTCCATGTAGCATGAGTAGGTTCACTCATGGGCTAATTCAGACTGTGCAATGAACCTCTAACCGTAAAATCGACTTTTATCATGGAAGGAAGTAAGCTCAGTAGGTGGGTAGCTAGACTTGATGCTGCGTTGAAGCAAAGGCCTGATTAAAGTGTTGGGTTGCTGGTAAATATTGACAGTGAGTGGCATACACTCTATTGCAAGTAATGCTTTGTTAGCTAGTAACAATATTTGGCTTGTAACAAAATTTGGCAGGGTATTACGTATATTTTTTTTAAGGTATGAAATAAATGTATTTGTTTTGCAGGCGGACAGGAGGTGCAAGTAGCAGGTCGGCAGGCCCCAAGATAGCTGGGGGAGGGGCTGGCTCCATGTGGAAATTTTACACTGGAGACGACTCGCCTGGGATTAAAGTGTAAGGAGCTGTGTTTGCAATAATGTGTTAATTGGTGTGATAGAGCAGTATGCCAGCTATGTTGGGTATTTGGTGTTAGTACTTGAGTCTTGGTAGGGGGCTTTTTACCCATTGAAATACAACCCTAACTATTTACAGGCTGATTTTTTTTTTTGTTTTTTTTTTTTGTTTTTTTTTTTTTTTGTTGGTAGTGTTTAGCATGCTATTGTTCACAGTGTCCACCACACTGACAAAGGGCCATACAAGATAATCCAGCTTCTCGGCACCTACACTTCCTTGAACATTGTGGCAAAGCTTTACATCCACATTTTACCAGATTCCTGCTTGCTTTGGCTACTTCTGGCAGAAGAGTCCCAATCGGCTTCCAAGTTGCTTCACTTTTGTCATCACTCTTTTTACAACCATATTCTTGAGGTGAAGGCATATTCAGTACTTCTGACAAGCTAGAAGCCCAGATACTTGCCTGATATAGAGCTCCGTGTGAGTATTGAAAAAGTGAAGACTGCAAATTTAAGGGAAAAGAAAAAGCAATCCAATATTTGTAGTGTATTAATACCTATCTGAGTGCGAGAAATACTTTCCATAACTTCCCTCTTTTAAGTAAATAGCTCATGTCGCAATTCATTTACAGAAGTTATAGAAGTGGACTTATCGTATTACATGCATCTAGATCTTTATATCTTTCCAAAGTCTTCATATTATCTGAAGTATTAGTTAACCAAAATATAAAATGGTTGCATGGTTGTAGAAAGAAGTGCTTTCGTGACCTCAGAATAAGAGTTCCATGATTCCCATGCTGTCGTTTTGCCTTTACCATAAAACTGTGAGGTACAACATGGAAAAAGAAAAGTGCTTGACTTTTTTTCATTACCCAGAAATTCATATATATCATTATATAATATCTGAAGTATTTGCCACTCCCAAAACCAACCCAAAGGTGTACATCTGGATATGCACTTACAAAGCTAAAGAAAATGCCAGCAAGTATAACTACTACATCGGTGTCTACTGTTCGTACTAATATCTTCCGAGCTCCCTTTTCCAAAGTATCCTTAATATGAAGGGACATTCTAGAATCAGTTTCTTCATGATTGCAAGGTAGCATTGGAGTACTGCTACCCCCTGCTGATAATAGAGTCACCTATACAAATGATAATAGTGAAATAGGAAGGTACATATTGAATTTTATATTTTACCTGATGTAATATAAACTTCTTTTTCAGATGAAAAATCACTGCTATGTATTAAAAAAAAAAAATTCAAACAATTCAGTTTTGTTCATGGGATCTCTTAAAAAGATTTTGAAAAATCTTGAAATGATAACTCTACAGGCAATGCATTAAGCTGACGAAATTTGTCCACTAAATTGATAAAGCTATCATATACTTCCAAGCCATTGTTTGAAGACTATTAGCAGGGCAATGCAGCTCACCACTACCACCTAACCCACAGATTACACACACCCACACACACACTCCAGTCTCTGCTCTCCATTTCATCCATACGAAGAGTAACTCTAACCAAGATACCTTGATTGAGCTATACAGACAAACCTCACTTACCAGTGCTGCTAGCTCTTGCCCTGATAAATTTTGGCCTTTAGCTACTTCCAGAGAGAGCCTCCCAACACTGCTAAAACTTTCTACCACTTCTGCAGTGTTTATTTAGCCTCTGCTTCAAGTACTGGCTTCAGCAGCTGCTATTCACTGCAGGCACAAGGCTTCTCGAGCATTTAAAGTCGCATTTTAATTTTCACGTATGGTTTTGTACAGTGTACATCGTTTTTAATTTCACATGTACTGAGCCAAAAGTGGAAAACTAAAAATAAAAAAAGTTATAGGCAGAAACAGTGGTATTTTTGTAGCACCCCTTCTAATATTAATATATAATATGTATATGTTAATAAATAACTGCAACGTTTGTTGCTTTAGTCCACTTTGTTGCGATTGAAACCATAACAAACTGTACATCTTGGGCCAAGCTGGGAGGGGGGGTAGTTTTGCAGGGTTACACCCTTTACCCAATGCTATGCTGGAAAAGGTTCTGGAACTTTGACCATATGCACTTCATTCCTTTCCCCGCGAATCCTGGGGAACAATATTTTAACGTGTGCAGGTTATGGTGCAGTAGGGCCAATACAGTGAAAGTTACAGACCCTTTCCCAGCATAGTGGTTTGGTAAAGGGTCTGGCTAGACTAGATGGAGGGAGGGGGGTTGTGAGAGTGTAACTCTCCAATGGTAGGTCAGCAGTTAACCAATTAATCCAATGACCATTGCCATGGCAACCACACACTGACCAATTAGTGTGGGTCAAAGTACACATTTGTGTTGGCATTAGTGTGGGAAAGAGAGTGAACTTGGTATCATGTTGTTCCCCAGATGAACCCTGAGCCCTTATTAGCAGTGCAGCCATGTCCAATGACAAGTTTGGTGTGAAAAACATCCCCATACCATCCTGAGTTGAATAGTAAACTGGAGCGCTTCCACTCAACTAATGTTTGAGCTTCAAAAGCAGTCTGTAAACTTGAAACCCTTTTCCAGATATGGTGTAATAACCAGTACCCATGCTAAATAAACAAAATCTGAAAATATATTTATTTTGCCTGAACTTAATGCTATATCTTTCTATTCTTGGCAGGCATTATTGAGTAGTTTTGTATTCCTACAAGACTTAGTAGAGCTATAGCTGTTGCCAGATTAGCTGAGACAACACTTCCTGAGCTTAAGAATAGTGAGGAATTTAGGACTACAAGGAATTTACATGAAGACCGTGCCAACAAAAATGGGTGGAGCCTCAATACATGTATATGCATGAGTAATAGCATGGTTAACCGTACTATTAAATTGCTTTACGAGTGCTGTTGATCCTTAGTAGCACAGGTTACCCGTGCTATCACTCGCTAATAGTAGGCCAGCTTTTTAAAAAGTCATTTGCACTTGTAGCTACACTGTATCATTCACTCACTATCTCCGTATTTCAGGATTAGCTTCCACTGGAACTTTGTTTTCAACGTACGGCCCCTCCTAATTTGTTGAAAACATTCCGTCTAATACAGGTAGAGCTTCTGTGGTATACAGAATGACATTGTCTCCAACTAGAAACTACTTGAACTATACCTTTCCAAGGTTAATGCTGCACACGTGCGCACTTACCCGTACTATTTCACTTAACAGTGGTATTTCACTTAGTTGCCACTTAGTTATTGTGCTATTTCAATTAATTATGCGCTATTTCACTTTCCCCGTGCGATTTCAATTGAACAGCGATTTTCCCCTATACATTTTTGAATGGGCAACTTACACACCATACTAGTAATAGTCTTACAGCACAGGTTGGTGATACAAAAACAAAAACAAAAAACAGGCTGCTGTTGTCAGGGTGTATGCGGCTTTTACTAATTCAGCATCCATACCAATTAACACATGATTAGCACTCAATTGCCTTCTTTTCAGGTAGTCAGTCAATGGTCGACTCTTAGCTTGTCTTAGTTAGCGTTCCCCCCCCCACACACACACACACACACACTAAACAAATATTTACGAAGGTTGTGCATAATCTGGATTGGGTAATGGAGAGGGAATTCTAGATGACATCACAGTAATGTAAGATGAAGCTGACCTGTTTAAGCGAACTTTCCCTCTCTTGTTCCACTCATTCCTCTATCCATCCTCCCCTAGAATGAATTTCACTGTGAAACAGGCCAGCATTGCCTTGCATTGGATTTCACACTTTGACTAAAGCTGGATTCACGCGATAAAATGGAAAAATGATATACTTTGTCACTAGTTTATTCACGGGTGGTTCTATGTCAAATTATCCAGTGGGGGAAAATTCCACTGCCTTGTCACAGATTGGTCTAATTTTATGAGCAATGATAGTATTATATATAAGGATAATAAGTTCAAATATTTTTTGTCAATTCAAATCCGTTCTCAAGTTATAGCATTTAAAAAATTCATGCTCGTTGCCCTATTAAGACATGCCGTGCCCCCAAAAGTATTTGAGGTGTTTCGCTTTCATACCTGATACTTTCATTGCACACTATAATTAGACTAATCTGTAATAGGATGGTTCCACCCCCTGGTTGATTTGACATGGAATTACCCTCACAATAGACAAGAATCCATGCAACCATGCTATCTTAGGGAGTCAGGGAATCATGCAGGTTCCTTCTAAAGCTTCTCGTAAAGCCTATTAATTGAATTAATTTCCCACAACCAGTTTCAATGTGTACACTAACTGGAATTGCGTAAACACATTTCATAAACATGTGAAGTAGGACCTTAGTGCATGGGGAATTGAGTTTATCCAAGGTGCCAGTTAAAGTCCAACTGTCCTAGAATTGCCCTATAGTGTGATAGTGTTAGAATTCTTTGTGGCAATAGTTCATTTTGAACACCGTAACTCCTTGTCTCACATTACGCATCTGCTTTGTTTGTTATTGTTGTTGTTCTTTTAAATGGCGAGTGAGACACTTACAGGGGTAACACAATTGAAAACCGGGGGTGTTTGTTTGTTTATATATGTTTGGACGTACCGATGTCATTTTGTACTTTGACCCTCATGTTTTTGTGTTTACTAGGTCAATCCTGTCCCATATTCCACTAAACAGAATACTTTGATTTATCTATCTTTACCCATATTATTCAACGAAAGTGAATTGTTTACCACTTTGAATTTTTTCGGGTGCAATTAAAAGTTACAAACTTATCAGAGTTCATTTTTTTTATTCAAATTAGTGGCGGTGGTAAGTTTATGCGCTATTTGTCACACTAATACGCCCTACGCATTCAGTAAACATGTAGGTGTGAAAGTGTTGTGTGCTACAGCTACTGCTTAGCTAAAGAATAGCACAACTAAATGTTTTAGTAGCAAATTAGCTGCTTTTACACAGCTTCTTCGGCTCAAGGTTAGGTTGAAACCTGTGCGGTAACTTCTAAGAAATGCCTGTTTATATTGTTTTGTTTTGTTTTAAGTCAAACAGTAGCGGCGAGTGGTTACTATGGCATTGAAACCCCTTTATTATATGTACATAATTTTTAAAAAACTCGACCGGCTTTAGTCGCCAGAGTGTTAGAAGTTAAAATAATCGCAATACTGTAATCTTATGTAACCTAACTAGGGAGGCTCACTTGTAATGAACAATTTTCATCCACTGAATAAGATCTGTGTTTTGTTTGTGTGTTTATTTTTGTTTGTATGTGTGTAGGGGTCCAGTCCCAGTCCTTGTGATGAGTCTCCTGTTCATTGCCTTTGTCTTCCTACTCCACATTTGGGGGAAATACACTCGCTCGTGACCTCTGAACTCCTTAGGTTTATATTATAATCTCCGCCTTATGTACTACAACAGATTGGTGCATTTTCCCCTTCTCATTTTTTCCCTCTCATTTCTGCCAGAATGACTTCCACGGTTAAATTGTGAATGTCATTTTTATTTAATGGCTTATTTTACTATATGAAAATTTTGTTCATAGGCATATGTACTAATACAGAAGTTTGAAATACATAATTTTGAGCCAATTTTAGAGGCCATTTTAGTGTAAAAGTGCGAATTTTAGGTGTGAAGTTTAACTTGGGAGTCTTGTTACCATAGCTAAATATTTGTAGGCAGATAAATAAAATAAAAATTGTTGTGATAGCAAGTTTCAACTCGTAACTGTCACCACACCTACCTCCAAACTCGAGCGGAGCGTCATCAGAGTGCAACAGCACCGCCCCCCTCACTTCGTAGTTATATCATAGGGGTTTTTCTATTTGGTGTGGTTTGGTCGAACCAGCTGCAATTCATTTGTATTCTTCTCCATTCGTTCGGTCTGATGTCCGTAAGCTGATGTAAATGCCGAGGTGGTTAACCTCGAGGATTCGGGCGGCTTGCTACCCGAAGAAGAGGCGGGCCTTAAGCTTGGTCGTATCACTTGTAGGCTTTTTAGGCCTGTACTACAGTTTCTGTAGCACAAGGTCATCCACCGATGAAGTTGAAAGAGTGTCTATTTCCAATTTCCAGCGAGGAATTCTGAATGCTGACCCCGAAGGTGTTAACCCAACTGATAAAGGTAATATTATGAGGCAAATGAGGAAGAAAAAAATTCTATGGTTAGTTTGGTATCAATGATTTTATCTCTTGAACTGTGTATATATGTACTTATTTCTTATTTAAAGTATGCATAAGTGTGCAGTTGGTTACAGGTAGCTTCAGTTGTAGATTACATGTATTGTTTTGTATCACACTGAATATATGTTTAGTGAGTGACTGGGAGAGTGCCTCAGGTAGTGAGCTACATATGTATAAACATGCACTGCTTCTACTGGCCTTTCCGTTGAGTGTGTAGTCTTGCATAAAGCCTCAGCTCAAGTCCTCTATGTGGACTGGTATGTAGATAGCCGTGAGTGATAGTGTACTTGACAATTCTTAGTATCACAGCTTCTGTTGTTATGTTGTGTTTCCTTGCACTAATTCCTGCATTTTCCTATCCACAGGATTGTAGGGTAGCTTAGCTGTTCAATTAAATACCATCAATTTCTTGCAAGGTCAGGTCACGGAAGGAAGTAGGTTGTTTTCGCACCACCTGTCATGTGCTTTGATTATTATTGGTTACCATACATGTTAGCCCATGGGTTTAAGCCAATTTTGGTACCATAAGGCTCAACAATGTTAGTTTAAAAACTTATATAAGAAAGAAGGTGACCTTACATTGTAAAATTTCGGAGCCCGGTATGATGCTGGTTGCATGTTACTGACATGTGTGCCTGGTTGCATGTTACTGACATGTGTGCGGTGAATATTGGCTAAAATCCTACATGGGATTGCCATTAGACTATGATGTCCCTTGATTTGTCTAGAAATACTACTGCATGCTGGTTATCTCCCAGCCATCAGGAGCCAATGCAATAGGGTCAGCTGTAGCAGACCCTGCCCCTTTTAAGCCATTGGCTAGCTTTGAATATCAATCCAGGCTATTCCTTTCTGAGGTCAGATAGATTTAGTCCAAGATGCCTGCCTCAGGCACAACACTGGTACAATTATATTCACATGGCGTGCCACCTGTAGTGATGATAAAACTAACAACACCTGCTGAAGAAAATGGCTACAATGGAAGATACAAGGATCATGAGACCTTACAAACAAATGAGGTACATACTTACTCATTTGGGAGGAGGGGTGGGAGGGAAGGGGGTTGGGATGAGGGGAAGGAAGGATAGTGATGTGTTAATAACCTTCAGGTGTGAAATTGTGGAATAATATGTTTTTATGTGAGGAATTCATAAGCATGAGACTCTATTATACTTGGCACACACTGCTGTACATTGTTATTATGAAGGTATCTTCTTATTACTGTACCATGGTATGTTCAAACTGTCCAATCAGATTGCTCTATTCACGGTGAATATATTTCACACCCACCTCCTAGGAGGTGATTAAGTAAACAGTCCAATCAAAATTAGTTTTTGTGTGTTTCCTATAGCCTAGAGCCACGGTACAAATCAGTTGTACCACTCCTTGTTTGGTCGTTGCAGGAATTACACTACCCTCGTTTATGTGGATTCCTTTCCGACCACACGTCATGGTGTAACCTATACTATTATTATATCACTTATTAGTGTTTAATGTTCTGAAGCCGTACTTTATCGAGCCTAGGTTTAGCGTAGTAATCAGTTGAATAGGATCAGATGCTTCATTAAGTATTTATCTGTCCCCCAGTACATGGAATCCCAGAGTGGTAGTGATGCAAGATGCACGGAACAGAGATGACAAAGTGGGTCACCACATGTGGAGGGAAATTGATCATGTGTTTTGGTTGCTGCTATTCATTGACAGAATTGATCACTTCATACAGCATCGTGCTCCGGCCCTTAGCTTGGTCAGACTGATTGCTCCAGAGAGATAGTTTACATGAACAGACTGGTTCCTATTAGATATTTTGAATACAACAGCCACAGTACTGGCACAAGCATGCTGATACAGATGGAAGAAAACAACACTGGGATCAGACCCTTGTTGCATATATTTTTATTTTTTTTCAAACTTCTCATTCAGGTTGACATTCAGGTTGACAAGCCTCGCACTATTGTTGTTGTTGTTTTTGTTTAGTCTACCATCTTGAAGCTAACGGGATAATAGATCATAGTGATTGTTTTACAGTCTGTGTTCATCCACATACTTGCATATTGTGTGTGTGCGTGTGTGTGTGTGTGTGTTATAGCTGGTACAGGTGATGCACCCCAGTCCTCAGTATTAGCCCATACGGTGCAGCAATCTTCCAATGATTTGTCCTTCACAATAGCTCCATCAGCAGTGGAATGCTCTGGACCCTGGCCAAACCACTCTCAATGTGCGGGGAAAATGGAGGTAATATTTTCAACAAGAGATCAACAAAACAAAGCGAGAGAAAGACTGCACTGGTAGTATTAAAATCTTCAATACACACACCTTTTACCAAGTAAACTGTCGGCTAACCTCAAGACTATCTGTGTTGGTTTAGACACAGTTTGTACATCCCGGTGAAAGCCAAAAGTCAAACATGGGTGCGTGTGTGTGTGTGTGTGTAGTGGATGTCCAAGCATTGGCGCAGTGACCCGTGCTACTCACTGTACGGAGTGGACGGGACGACTTGCTCATTCCAGCGGTACCTGTCAGAAGTAGAGATTGCATGTCCCATGTTGGATTCACACATCAGACAGAGACTCAAGACTCTCCCGGCATCTCCCGACTCCACAGTGGTAAGTGTGAAGTAGTAGTAGTAGTAGTAGTAGTAATAGTGGTAGTTAAGGGTGGAGACCCAATCGGCCCACGCATTTTCCTTAAAAATTGATGCTGAAAAAAAAAACTTCAAGCAACGGTGGCAATTCTTTAACATGCTGAATTTATTTAGGGTGATAAGGTCTCTCTGCACACCAAAATTCAGACCATTTGCAT
>WLWI01004594.1_pt1 | contig 11648 bp, 11 predicted proteins | sample 6701501 | NCBI WGS metagenome assembly WLWI01 (sample SAMN12718690, study PRJNA515312) | sponge metagenome | isolation source: marine sponge | host: Mycale hentscheli | place: New Zealand: South Island, Marlborough, Capsize Point | collected 2014-11-01
AACAGAACAAGTCTAAACGTAAGACTTTCTGTGTGAGTTAATTAAAGTTGGGGTAGAAAGTTATACGATATGTGAGATCGTCATGGTCTATGAGTAGATCTGCGTAAGTGTGTTATGCATCTTCGTCTGAATTTCTGGATCAGCGCACAGAGGGTAATGAGGTATGGTTCATTTCACTTCAGTGCTACTGTAGTTCAACTGTTCTTTATCTATTACTCTTCTCTGTGTTGCAGACAACATATCATGGGTTTCCCAGTGGACCATCTGCACTGGCATATGATGCTGAAAATCAATTACTCGTGCTGGGTACAAAGTTTGGAGAACTGCGAGTCTTTGGTCGCCCAGGGGTGGAGTTTCGTGCTTTGACAACCACCAAATCGGCCATAAAGTCTATACTGTGTGTGTCAGCCGTTCACCAACTAGTAACTGTGTCAGAGGATAACTCCATTACTCTGTGGGAACTCAACACTGAGGGACTCCCTACTCTTACTGTTGTGAAGGAGCTAACATTTGACAGTGAAAGGTATGGTAGTGTGTTAGACATAAGGGGTTGAAGGGAACAGGGTAAAATCTGCAGGGACATGAATCTGACAGCATGGTTCTCACATCTTCTTTACATTCATGCTGGAGTCATATTGTATGTGTTGATATGAGCAATAGCAATAGGTGTAAAAAGCAAATAGTTTCACGCTCTCACTTACAAATGCCTCTCAGATCTATGGCAGGATGTAGTTATCAAACTCAAATGTTTCGCACATATGATATGGAAGAATTGGTTTTCCTGTGAGACCTAACCATAAATTAGTCAATGATTCCTTTTTATTTTTGAGTTCCTACTTTTTCCAGCACTTTTTTTTTTTTTTGTGTGTGTGTGTGTGTGTGTGTGTGTGTGTGTGTGTAGAAGTGCTCAAAATTTCTACTACTAGATTTTGTGAGAAGCCTAGGGGGTTTATGATAGAAGGAATAACTGTTATGATTACCCCTGTCTCCAACCTAATGGATATTGTTCTCTCTTTCACTATGCTTCATGTAGTATTTTACTTAAGTATGTGTACATCAGTGTACATAACAACATCACATGCTTTTATCATCCATAGCAACTAAAAGGGGCAACAATAACCAATAGGAATGAAGCATACTCCTCAAAGACATGTTATAAAGTATTTTCTTCATAAGGTATAAAGCTCTTTCACTGGACCCCTTAGCCTAGGATAGTATAATAAATATGCCCACTTGTAAAATTTTATCCTTTTATTTCCATGATATGCGGAATTGTTTGTGTTCACTATATATTAATTGGTATAGCACACTGTTTCTCCTGCCACTAATCTTCTCTCAAATGAGGAGATACTAGGAATCAGAGTTGTCGACTACATTAATGGGTAATAGTTCACTGTTTCTCTAGGCACTAATCTTTTCCCCAATAAAAAGATAAGAAAAATTACGTCACGATAGTTGTGGTTAGATTATATAATTTACTTCACCAAAGTTCTAGCTCTTATAATGGGCCTAAGATGACATCTTGGAAGTTTTTTGTTGTTTTTCTGAGATGACAAGTATGTATGTATTATATCAGTCGACAATTAACTTACAAAATTTACCTTCTTACCTCAATTTTCCAGAGTAATGATACACTCATGTTATCTCATTTATCGCAGATATCACTATTTAGTTAGTTTATTTGTTGTTGTTGTTGTTGTTGTTTTTGGAGGGATTGGGGGAGGGGGCTGGGGTAGCTTACCATTTGTGCACATGCACACCCCAGTAAGGTACATGTCCCTTTTTAGCAAATTTGGTTTTTTGTTGTTGTGTTGTTGTTTTTTAACCCTAAAAATACAGTTTTTAGGCTTTCAAGTGATGTGGCAGTAAGTAATTCTCTCTGATCATTTTTTCCCCCTTCAAATCACAAAATTTGCTGCGAGTGGTTGCTATGGCATTGAAGACCCTTTATTGGCTAGTTATTATTCAAGTAACAAGGTTACATATGTACACATCAGTCAATGATTCATTTGCTTTTATTAGAAAACACCTAAGAATATTTGTTTTAAGTGCTTTTTAAAGCAGAACCTACATGTGACTTAGATTAAGCTCCCATTCATCCAGTTAAGACGTCTTTCAGTAGTTTGGTTTGTAAATGTGCAAGTATATACATAGATGTTGTATTAAAAGTAATTTCTTACCTTAACATTTTTCTTGATTAATAGGATATACGTATTGCTCAAACTACATGAAATACAAGTAATTCAACCAACAATCTCTAATAAAACTTTCTTTTTTTTTTTAATTCCTTTAAAAGAAATATTGAATGTTAGTAACCACTGCATTTTTAAGGTGAAAAAAGTCCTGGCTATATGTTAATAGCCAGGTACCCTATACCATTGGTGCATGTATATATATATATACAAGTAACATACCTGATTTGAATACCTTTATGATGCTTTGCTCAACAATAACATACCCAGTTTACCATATGTATATATGGATATGTATATGTATACCTATGTATATATATGTATGCATATGTACCATGTTTGTGTATATATGTGTACATTGTCTGGGCCAGGTTGGATACATATATTATTTAAGCGGTGAGGTTGAAGTCCCTTCACCCACAATCATATTTTGATATGTGAAGTTTGTGTTCTACTTCAAGAAGTCAAGTGCCCATAAGATGTCAATGCACACAAATGCACTACTACGTAATACTGCATAAGTATGAGTTGGTTATTATCTGCCATTATAGTTCTAATGAAGTATATGCACTATTATTGTTTCCTACTCAGTGTGTGGTATCTTTCATCTCTTTGTTGTGTTGTCCACACTAATCTATGCATACTGCTTGTGCTTTTATTAACATTATTCATTGCAGTGGAAGAACTATCACAAAGTGCTGCGTGTCCTCGCATAGTGGCCACCTCTATTTTGGAACAGAAGGAGGAGATGTGTATACACTGGACTTGAAACACTTTCGCATTGATCAAGAAGTTATAAACTGGGCCAATGCTACTACTCTGTGAGTATTCTTATGTGACTCTGCACAGGTGGTCACAAGTGTATTGAAAATAATACTCAAATTGTATGTATGAAATCGGTAATAGTATTGGATAAGCTCAGGATTAGACATGTTGAATATGGCATTAGTATGCAGCAGGGTTTCATGCAGGATTTTTTTGCAAGGGGAAACGTTACATGTGCTTAGCCACACCCATTTTCAATACTCACACTACTGTGATGGTTATGCCTATATGAGAGTGTATACTTCACGCTGGTCAGTCAGATGCGTGATTTTTTTATCTTACTATAAATAGAATTCAATTTAGCTATGAACTATATTTAACTTCGGGGAGGGGGGAGGGAGAGATCCTAGGGTCAACACCCTTCTCTATGAAACCCTGGTATGACTTATTTTTGTTATATTTATGTAAACGATACAGCATGCAGCCTTCGTCGCCTTCATCTAAGGCTAACCCTGGTAAAGTGGTCAGTCTGGAACTCTGTCCCATCAACCACAACCTCATGTTGATTGGTTATGAGAAAGGAGTGATTGCATTGTGGGACTTTGAGAGTAGTTTGGCTACTAAGAACTTCCCTGCTAATGTGCAGGACTGTCACATGGTATGTCATGTAAGTTTGTGTGCTGCTTAGTTTGAGTGAACTGACAGTAAGGGTATTTATTTATTGCCGTCTGCTTGTGTGCTGTGTCAGCACTGTTATGGTTGTGCCATTGTGAATATTGTTATTTCAGAAGCAAGGTGCTGACTGTAGGTCATGCTAATTTGGTGAGTATGAGGGAGGAGAAGCTGCTATTTGACGAGCTGCTAAGTGGTGAATATGTGTAACTGAATGATGCATATTTTTGTCTGAACTACATACCTTCACTTCCTTGGTCTTAACTGAAGCCACGAGTGTATGCTCACCACTTCCTCTATAGCCTGTCTCTGTGTGGAAATTCAATTCCAGATTGTTGGTGCTGTAACTTAGGATATAGTCCCACTAGGTTATGTAAACTGATGATAGCGAGTCGAGTTGCTATTATGTTACTTTGATTAGATGTATTATGTACTATGTTGAAAAAGGAAAAGTCTAACCACACTTGTTGTATGGACTGTAGCCCTTGGAGAGCATATCATGGCTTGGAGATGGAATCAAATTTGTTACATCTCATTCCAATTCCAGCTTAAACTATTGGAATTTGATGAGCTGTACTCCCAGTGAAGGACCTGTCATGCATTATGGTATGGTTAAGAGATGTGTATGTCACATATGTACCTGTGGTACATAGGTGTTGTAGTTTCAATTTGAATGTTAAGAACATGTTTGATGGTTATTGTATCTTTACCTCCAGTTTTTACAATCCATCCTAATACTAATAACCTCTAAATTTTATTCTTTGATCGGTTTCCAGTAAGAGGTTCCTTTTATACATACACATTCAAAATCTTTAGAGTGGCATTGTGCCCCCCCCCCCCCTTTTTTTATTTATTTTATTTTTTATTATTATGACCTTCATAGGCATTTTCTCAATTTTTGTCAATTTCATAGAAATGGCAATGCTGATTAAACCTCCCTGAATTTCTAGTAGTACTGGATGCAGTAGAGTGATTATGCAGTAGAGTAATTATACTGAATGCAGTAAAGTGACTATTCTGAATGCAGCAGTTATTGTGCTGAATGCAGTAGAGTGATTATGTTATTTTCAGTAGTAATTGTACTGAATACAGTTGAGTAAAAAAAACAACAGAAGTCTTGCTATACGTCAGTGAGACTATTGGATGATCTACAGTGTGGAACAGAGTAAAGGTGTGCAGTTATGCTATTTGACTTAGTTACAAGCAATTTACAGCATTGATGTTGAAGTCTTTGCTAGCTAATGCATTATCTTTTCAAGTTCTTTAGGAATGGCACAATACCTAAGAGAAGAAATAAATTAGTGAAGTACATCTAAATTATTTAATTGCATTAAAAATAACTTTGTTAAATCCATACATGGCGGACAGACAAAGCCAGTGAGACACCATCTGGTCTAACGGAGTTTGGCATCTTTACCGATTGTGAGTGGACAGTTAGTTCTATTTCTCTTAAACTTTTTTTTGCTGCTCCTTCCTTGATACGATGGCATGAATCATTGTTTTTGTTTTTATCACTTGTCAGTGCTGTAGTATTTAATTCACCTCTGAGTGCTCGCCAATTCATTACCAGAAAGGCTAGAATTTATAAAATAGTATGATCAAATTAAGTTATTTTTGACCCCTCTATAATTCACTGACCTTGTCAATAAGCTTAGAATAGTAGAGTTTTGTTTTAAAAACTTGGTGGCAACTTTTATGGTGTAAAATTCTTTGAATTCTGTTTCACTAACTGGGATGCCATCACTGGGATATTGAACACTCTATTGGTGATAGAACTAGCTCTAAGAGCTAACTATGTTAATGCAAATGGCCATCTTTGGAGATAAACAGTGCTGCTATTGACGACAAATTTTATCCTTGTTTCTGTAATATTAGGCAGCTACTCGAATTTTATTGCATCTCAATGAGCCATTTTATTATTTTGTAGGAAACGATTGTGCTGCTGTGTCTAAAATCCAGTGGCTGAACACAGACTCCAATCCTCTCATTATATTTTCTGGTGGACTTCCCAGTGATCAAGCAGATGAGCACCACACTGTGACTGTCATTCAAGGAGCAGACCATGTAGTGCTAGACTTTACTTCAGCTGTGGTAGATTTTGCTACAGTTTCTGGTAATTAAGTTTTACAGAGAAGTTTTTTTTTAATGTTTAATTGGGACCATATGTTTTATTGGGTGAAACTAGCCACATGCAGGCAGTTGGCTTGGTCCGTATTAAATTTCTCGTAGTCATTGGCGTGCAAACTGTAAAATAGATTGTGTACAATTCTGAAGGAGCAGTTAGTGTTGTCTGAGTAGATTTTTACACTCATGTCCAGGAGGTTTTGATTAATTCTTGCACATTCTTCAGTTGTTCAAGTTTCTGCTAGTCAATGGTATTTAGGTTTGTCTTATGTTTGTTTGGAATTATACATAAAGGTTGTCATGACTATTGATATATGTAGTTATTAGTATTACATTCATCTCTCAGTATTGGAAATTATATTTCATTAATTCACTTATTTCTATTATCTATTTTTCTTTAGACCCAACAACGTCAAGAGGATCTATTTTATTTGTTTTGTGTGAACAAGAACTGGCAGCTTTTGATCTAGAAGCTCCCAAGTAAGTAGCATTGTCTTACAGATAATGTACGTATAGCTAATAAAGGTCATACCGGAAGTAGACTAATAAATGTCATACAGGAAGTAGACTAATAAATGTCATACAGGAAGTAGACTAATAAATATAGAATTTGCAATAGCTATCTGATGTAACCAATTACTTGTTCTTTTATGTACGTATGTTGCTCATCATGTAGGTGCCCTCAGATCCAAAAGCCTTACTTGTACTGCTTGCATGCATCTCCTGTGACATGTGTGAGGATGTATGAGAACTGCAGCTCCCAACTCTTTCAAACTCTTCACGAGGTCACTGTCACCAGCCCTCCTGCACATGATCACAAGAGCACCATGGAATGGCCGTCTATGGGTGGGTGTGTCAGAGCTTCAGAACCAACCACATTAGACATTCTGGTTACAGGGTATGTATATTATTAGTACATATGTTCACTTTTCAGTATCTAATGACCAGGTTAACTATATCATTATCGGTTGTCGTGTTATGTTATTATTCTGTGTCTCCTTGTAGACATGAAAATGGCATGGTGAAGTTTTGGGATATCACAAATGGAGCCATGAGACTAATATACGAACTGAAGACATCAAATTTATTTGTTGGTCAAGAACCTGAGAGTGCTCTAATGGAAGAGTTTTCTGAATTTAAATGGCCACCCTACCGTAAAGTTAGCGTGTTTGACCCCTTTGAAGATGACCCTCGATTGGCTATTAAACTTATTGAGTTTTGCCCTAACTCTAGTTCATTGTGTATCGGAGGAAATGGCGGCCAGGTTATATCATTTTCACTCAACCCAAGTCCTAGTGAATCAGCTCTAGAGGTCAGTCACTGTTTTCTCTATCCATCAATCAATGATGTCAGGTCACTTGTTGTGTGTAGGTTGTCACGGCAGAAATATTTCGAGGTGTCACTTCCAGGCGGAGGGGAGCATCGTCATTTGGAAGTGCCCAACGATTGGAATTCAAGTCTGATTTAATTCAGTTTGCAGCTGGGTTTCAGGCAAATTTTTGCATGCAATGTACCCCTGCCACCGCTATCTCTGCTCTGGATTTCATGCCAGGATGGGGACTGTAAGTATTTCATTGTGTATGTGTGGGACGGATACCCAAAGTTATTTTTGTTAATGTTGTCATAGTTACTTACAATATTAATGTAAACAAGAAGCTAATGGTCTATATTATTGGTGTACTGTAGCATAGCAGCTGGGAATTCAAAAGGGTTTGCAGTGGCCAACTTCCTTTTGAAACAAATTATTCTCATTCACCCTACAGTGTTGACAGATGGTGTTGGCTCTAGATCTATTTCCAGGTAAACATCAAATTATCAATTGATCTTTTTATTTTTTATCAGTTACATTTTACAAAGCCAAAGATTCATTATTGAGACACATTTTTATATTTGATGTGTTGTTAAGAATGCAGTCACTCAGACGCTCTCTTCGTGGTTCCATGAGGCAGAGACGCAATTCAACCATTGGAACTGGTCATCGAGGAAGAGTAACCGAATCACAGACTGTGGAATCTGCTGTCCCGTCACGCAGCAAGAGTGTGAATGCACAACGCCCCAGGGCTAACTCGGAACCTGCAAACAGCCTCTTAGAATCAAGTACCCAAGCAACTGACAATCAGGTGAGGAATCTGTCAAAAAGAGGGGGTCAGAAAGGGCTTAGATCACTATAGTAACCTGGTGTGCTTCGCATACAGTTAATCAAGGAGACTTGCAGGATGTCAGCATTTTTAGTTTAGTTCACTTGTGATGTTTGGGTGAGGTAAAATGTTGTGAAAAAGTAGACTTTTCAATGGGCAAAAGAATCAGTTGATGCTTTTTGAACTTCACAGTGCCAATAAATGATGTGTGTGCATAACTTACACTGTTGGACAACAGCAAGTTGAGACAATGCTATTTACTGCTGTATGTAAAAATAAACAATACAGAGAAGAATTGAAAATTCTGACATACCCACTTGGTTTAGTTGCATCTCCTGCTCTCTTTCTTCCCACTTGGTTTAGTTGCATATCCTGCTCTCTTTCTTCCTGTCTTAGCTACAAAAGTCGTTTCCACAATCCAAATCGCTCTACTAAAGGTGATCGCTCTACTAAAGGTGATCGTGCTTTACCCCTCCAATTTGTGGTGACGCTTTACTAACCTGGCTCAGCTAATAAATTATTCGTGAATAGAGCCTTTGTCATCGTTACTGACACACAAGCGTATAATTACAATTATTGCTTGGTCCCGGGCATTATTGGTGTGTGTACTAGCAGACAGTAGAGTGAATGTGCAATATACATAATAACAAGGAGGTATTATTTGGATGTATAGACCAAGTTGTTTGTTGTTATTATGTTTTGTTAGTTTATTATTTTTATTTATTATTATTATTTTTATTATTTTTTTTTTGTGTTCATATGTTTTAACTTCTCCCCAGTAAACTAACTTGCCCACTGACCAATTAAACGTTAGTAACAGTCAAGATATATGGTGTTTTGTTCACTGTAGGTTCCTCCTGAAATGGTGGGTCATGTCACTCATCTTTGTTTTAGTGACACACACGTGTCAGGTGGAGGTACATCTCCCACACTCTTTGCCTCCACCATGGGTTCCTTTGTTGCTCGGTACAGCTTGACACTGCCTGATCCTAGAGAAAGAATGTCTCAGATCAATAAAGTCTTTCCTGCTGGTAAGTTAGTTCTCTACATTGGTGTTCATGTGACAAGGACAGTGTGTGTGTGTGTGTGTGTGTGTGTGTGTGTGTGTGTGTGTGTGTGTGTGTGTAGGTAAGGACTATGCTCTGGTACATGCTGCTCCAATAGTGTGTGTGTTTGTTTTGGATTATGATGGTATTCCAATTCCTGGACCTTATGAGATCGAGTCCAAAGTTGTTTCCCCCCCTAACATCAGAAGTCCACATTATGCAGTCATCTGCACTTCAGAGCAAGTCAAAATCGTCTCTTTGCCTAGCATGAAGCAGAAGCGGAAGGAGAAAATATCTGATCGCATTCATGAAAGAGTCTTCAAGGCTTGGATTGTACGAGTTAAAGTGCCAGCTGCTCCAGTAGGTGCCGCACGTGACTGGAATCCAGCTTTGGCCGTCCTTACCACATCAGGTACATTCCTGGCTTACTCCCTCCCTGGACTGAGACTCTGCTTCCAAAAAAATGAAATGATAGACATGAATGACCACAAGTAAGTGTATATATAATGTATAACTGTATGTGAGCCACTACTTTCTTACAATATCCTTCTTTACCATATTTTGCAATTTTGATAATCTTGCATCTTAGTATTCTTTCAAGGAATATATATGAAGGACTTATTTTAATTAATTCTTAGCCTGAATAGCTTTGCAGGTAAAGCTCAATATTTATGTTTTGTTATCTTCTCTATATCAGCAGATAACTTTAGTGACTATTTAAGTAATCAATTTTTTGAAGAAAAAGAAGTGTTTTTATCAATTTTGTGTAATTATTTTAGAGCTATGCAGTCTTTCACAGTTTCTACATATGGAGAAATTTTGTATCTACATTCTTTCTCAGAATTGGAAAGAAGTCTGCTGTGTTCCTATGGTTTGTAAGTTGAGTAATATTTCCCTCAAGTCATGTCATGACCTGCTATGTCTTGCAGCTCCTACCATGCATCCATGCTGCCCAACTTGTTCCCTTTCGAAGGTTCTACTCGTCCCATCTCCTTCCCTAAGAGATCCAGTGTTGTTAGTAAGAGGCAGCAAGTGGTGCAAGTAGAAGTGGCCAATGAGCCTGCTGTGGAGAATTCCAGAGATAGGCGGTCAGAAACACCTTCACCAGAAGACATGCTCGAAGGTTTGTACGTAGTACATTAGTGGGTGTGTATGCAAGTTTTCATGCAAAAATAATAATAAATGTACATAAGAAAAATAAATGTATATATTTGTGTTTGATCGCTCTTCTACGTTACATACACAAGTTAAAATATACCACATCCCTGGTTCTGTCTGTGTACATAAGTATATGTTATTTTATCCTTGCTTACCACATAAGTCACATAAGTTTCAGGAGTGATGCGCGTGTGTTGAGTGGGCTGAGTGTGCAATACTAAGAATACCTTAAACCTACCTTCCTACAGGACAGATGGATACATTACATTTTGTAATCATATCTTGTGGGGGCAAGGGAGGAATAAATGCCCTATCTTTTGATGTATTGTAACACTCATACACACACACACACTGTAAAAGAAAGGATGCTGGCTAAAGGGATTGCCTGTATAATATTTCAGTGAAACACAGTATCCATACGTGTTTCACTTAATTCAGTGAACAAACACAGCACATGAAATTGACATTCACATGAGCATTTAGTTTATAATTGTAGAATATAATTGTTATACAGTACGTCCTGTTTGTCATGCTCTAATTTTGAAAAGGTTACTGACAATCAACTGTTAATTTAGGTATGAACTTACATGTACTCAGAATGATGATTTGGTGTGGTAGTTTGTTTTGTTTTGTTTTTTGTTTTTGTTTTTTTGCTGATTTTTGTGAAAACACAAGGCTACATATCAGCTCCACATAAGTACTAACTTTTGTGGGTAATGCCCCTTTAGCCACATGGTAATCACGTGAACTAATAATTTTTTGCAATATGCAGTAGTTTATCTTGAGAAGTTAACGAGTTCTTGAAGTGGAGTTTCAACTATCAGTGAGTGTCCCTGGCATATTTTGCTTCTCTTATGAAGACAGAGCATTTACATCTGCCATTTTTATTGCACATCCTGGTTGATCTGAGAAATGATGTAATAGCTATGTAGTAACACTGAGGGTTTGCACCTTTGGAGCTTCATCTGTAAGGTGTTGCTACTTGATTGTTTATTCAATGTGAGTTGCCAGATATTCTTAGCTCTCGTATGAGGAATGTGGGTGGTGCATTGAGGATTTCCATGGTAACTTGGCAAGTTTTGACTTTGTGGTTAATAATGCATGTAGCAGGCATTATTTTATATGTGATTGGCTTGTCTTTGTCGAAGACAAAAGTCAACAAATTTCTGTCATTTATAAAGAGTGTGTCTTACACGGAGTGTACAGGGCGTGCCTGTACCTTGATTTGGCTGGAGAACCCATAATGTCATTTGTCGAGCACTGAGCCAGAGATATATAATAGAGTGTTTCAGCTTGTATCAGCAGTTGTGAAATGTTGCGAGCAGTTTTGTGTTGCTGTCTGAGAGGTAGAATTTTTCAGAATTCTAATCTTTATGGCACCTACTATCAATTCTTTTATTATATCAAGGTTCTTCAAGTAAACCAGATGAGGGAGCTTTGACCAGCCAAACTGTGCCTTCAACCCAAACTAGTGTCAGTGAAGTTCCTGATGGTGCCACCTCAACTGCAAAGAAATCTAAATCTCCAGGTAAGATTAGACTAGCTTGAAAAAG